>VAPK010562251.1_pt1 | contig 62828 bp, 72 predicted proteins | sample 3395031 | NCBI WGS metagenome assembly VAPK01 (sample SAMN08290443, study PRJNA428436) | hydrothermal vent metagenome | isolation source: Deep-sea hydrothermal vent chimney 1 | place: Pacific Ocean: Juan De Fuca Ridge
GCCAGTTTCCCCTTCTTTTTACTGGCACTTATGATGTTTTTCAACCAGACTCCCCCGAATACATATGCCAGTTTCCCCTTCTTTTTACTGGCACTTATGATCTTTTCCAATGTTCTTTGCTTGCGATTTATTTTCTCTACTTTCTAAGCCATTTTGTTGCAATATCAAGCTTGCTTGATAGACTCGTTTGAATGAGTATTCTTGAATCTAAAACAGTTTTCACCGGCCGTATCATTAAGCTAAATCAGGAAAAGGTGTGCTTACCCGATAATAGCGTTGATGACCTCGAAATTATTTACCATCCCGGTGGAGCGGCCATTGTTGCTGTCAACGAGCAAAATAAAATTTGTTTATTACGTCAGTATCGTCACGCGATGCGTGATTGGGTGTGGGAAATACCTGCCGGTATTTTAGAAAAAGATGATGTTGCGCCAATTAAACGTGCGCAACAGGAATTACAGGAAGAAAGTGGTTGCACCGCAAAGCAGTGGGTTAAATTGGGTGAGATGCAAAGTTCCCCCGGTGTTTTTACCGAGAAGGTACACTTGTTTCTGGCAACCGAACTGAGTTATGGGGAGCAAAGTTTGGAACAAGGTGAAGTGTTAGAGGTGCATTGGTTTGACTTTGCAAAAGCCTTGCAGCAAGCGCAAGATGGCGAAATCAACGATGCGAAAACATGCGTTGCTTTATTTAGAGCCGCTAAGTTTATAAATTAAGTTATGGTAATGTTATTCTGTAACCCGTCATTCCCGCGGAGGCGGGAATCCAGAAGAAAAGTTAGTTATTAAGCAATGAATAAAAACAATATCTGTATTGGTATTAGCCAGTGTCTGACCAATAGCATTGTTCGCTATGACGCAATAAAAAAATACAATAAAGATTTAATTGCCTACCTGTCACAATATTTTGAACTTGTACCGATATGCCCGGAAGTAGAATGTGGCTTATCCGTTCCGCGTTCAGCCGTTGAATTAGTCAATAACGATAATAGTATTAAAGTGATTGGGCGTGACGATAAAATGCTAGATGTAACAGACAAGCTTATCCATTATTCAAAAGACAAAGTAAAAGAATTATCAAATTTATCCGGTTATGTTTTTAAAAGCCGTTCTCCCAGTTGTGGTGTAGGCAGTACCCCGGTATTTAATTTGAATGGAAAAGTACAACATACAGGTAATGGTGTTTTTGTTGACGCATTACTAAATCAATATCCAGATATTCCAGTGATTGAGAATGACAGTCTGGAAAGCGGCGTAGCAAGAGGTGCCTTTGTTAAGACAGTGATTGCTTATGATCGATATGCTTAATATGTAAGAAAATATACTATCGTTGTACATTAAAACAAATTTTTGCACCGCCTAACATACTTGACGAAATTTCTAATTCTGAATGATACATCGCAAGAATATCTTGCACGATAGCTAGCCCAATACCATGTCCGGGGGTGCTGCTGTCGGCACGAAAGCCACGTTCAAGAATTTTTTGTCGATTATTTTTATCTATGCCACTACCATCATCTTCAATGCAAATGATGGAGTGATTGCTTTTTTGAATTAGATTTATATGTATTTCGGTATGGCACCATTTATATGCGTTTTCTAATAAATTGCCAAATAGCTCAAGGGCGTCATCTTTATTAATGTTAATAACTTGTGAGGCTGAGATATTATTTTTAATGATAATATTTTTCTCATGATAAACCTTATTTAAAGTTGATATAATACGTTCTATCGTTGGAGCCAGTGTTATATTTTGGCTGAGTGACTTGCCCGTGGTGGTGGCTCGTTGTAAATGATATTGAATATTGGAATCAATCTTTGATATATGTTCATCAAGTTGTTGGGTGAGTTCATTCGATGACAATTGCTCAATTATGCCACGAATAACAGCTAGAGGTGTTTTTAAGCTGTGCGCAAGATCACCCAGTGTATTTTTATAACGGTTTTGTCGGTTTTGCGCATGTTCAATAAGTTGGTTAATGCTGTTGCTTAATACTTGTATTTCTGGGGGGTAATGTCCGTTAATCATTTTTTTTGTTCCATTTTTAATGGCTTTCACTTCATCCATTACTTTGCGTAAAGGTAATAAACCCCAGTAGATTAATGCGCTAAGCGCAATAAGCAATAAAATAGCCATGCCTGCGAGCCAGCTCCAAAGAGTAGTTCTATAGTTAAATATTTGTTCATTAAAATTTGTTAGATCATTCTGAATATTAAAAGTAATGTGTATATTATTGTTCCCTGCTAACCAATTTACACCATAGCTTAAATTATAATATTCAATATTATTTAAACGTTGTTGGCTAAATTGTTGAGAACCTTTTTTGAGTGTAATAGGTTGCGGGCTAGTGATGCCGATAGTGGATAATGATTTCCATAACACCCTATTATGGTTGTCGGTTATGTAAGCGTATAAACCGGATGACGGCAAGCTGAATTTTGATTCAAGCAGTGACGGGGCCATGCTGACATCTGCATTTTTATTAATTTCAGTTGCTGCCATTAATAAATAAAGTTGGGTGGTCAATTGCTCTTGCATCGCTGTTTTATTGGCGGTGTAAAAGGCTTTATCTAGCGTGTAGCCCGTAACAATAATAAAGAACAACAGGATTAGCAGGCTACTAATAATTAAACGTAACTTGAGAGTCATGTGAATATCTTTTAGTTATTCTTCAGTATTCAGTTTTTTAAGAACAAACCGATAACCTCGTCCACGTAATGTTTCAATGGGCTTTAGATTATTTTTTTGGTCAAGTTTTTTTCGTAGACGACCAATCATCACTTCAATAACATTACTGTCGGTATCTTCGTCATGAGGATAGAGATATTCATTTAAATTTTGTTTGGATACCACTTCACCTGCATGGCGTATTAAGTATTCAATGGTTCGATACTCAAAGGTGGTTAATTCAACGGGTAATTCATGACAGTGTACAGTTTGACTCGTGGTATCAATTTGAATGGGGGGATATTGAATAACGGTGTTGGTTGAGCCAATACTTCTGCGTAATAAGGCTTTAAGCCGTGCTAGCAATTCTTCTATATGGAATGGTTTAACCAGATAATCGTCTGCACCGGCTTCTAGGCCATTGACTTTATCCTGCCAACTGTTGCGCGCGGTTAAAATAAGAATAGGAAGATTTTTACCTTTGGCTCGAATCTGTTTTATCACATCAATGCCGGATAATTTCGGTAGGCCAATATCAATAATGGCGGCATCAATGGGATATTCTAGCGCATTAAATAAACCATCTTCACCATCGGAACTGGTATCAACCATATATTGATGTTGCTCCAGATGTTCTTTAACTTGCTGTTGCAAGGTGAGTTCATCTTCGATAATGAGTACACGCATGGGTGTTATTGGTTTAGTATTTGGCCAGTGTTGGCATTAATCAATACGTTAACGACGTCACCGCTTTGACTAATAATTTTTACCCGATAGGTAGACCCCTTAAGGGTTACTTTTAACACTCTCCCCGGCACAGTTTGTTGTGCAATACCGGCCGCCATTTGTTTACTTATTTGAACTTTAGCAATTAGCCCTGATGATGTCATTGCTGTTAGAGTTGATTCCTTCGAGTGGTTATTTTGAGTGTACGCCTGTGTGGTGAGCGGGGTACTCAGTAATAACAGAAGGAAATTGATACGCAAGAATGTAACCATTTTTTTCTCAATAGCTAAGAATGTTATTGCTAGCATACACGTTGGCGTCTATTTTAACAAAGCAGGATTTGCTTAAAGTCGTGTTTTTAGGCTTTCTACCTTAAGCATATCCCGTCAATGTTTAGTGTAAACTCAGGCTTAAGCCGGGTAAATGAATTCTTGCATTGATATGGGGTATCACATTAATGCGGTGTTGCCGCCGAGGTTGGTAGTCGTCGTCATCATAGCTTGAATATCGAGGGTAATTATTATACCCGTAATAACTATTTCCATAATAACCATGGCCATAGTAGTTGTGTCCATAATAGTTATGACCGTAGCCGTTATAGTAAGAATGGCCACATCTGGCATAGTGACGATGACCACCATCGGCTTGTGAGCTTAGGCTAAGGCCACTCAGCACAACAATACTCAATGCCATAACTATATGTTTTGTATGTGAAATTTCCATAATATAACTCCTTGATAGGGGTGCGTTAGTATGGATATAGATTACAGGAAGCTAGCTGAATGAAAGCTGAATAAATGGGGAATGAGTGGTTTATTTCTTTTACCCGGCCACAATAAGTCGTGAGGAATCCATGCGTGCATAGGCTTTACTCATATACGCGTTCAGCTCATTTTTCTGGTTTTCCATATTAATGATTTCATCGTCTCGAATATTTGGGTTGTCTTTTTGTAGTGACTTTAAACGTTGTATTTCAAGATTAAAATGCTGTGTCATTTCAGTTATCTTGGCCTGAGTTTGGGTAACACAATTTTTTGTTGCAATGTTTTCAGCCTGGGCGAACATATTTTGTAATCGTTGCTGATGGTTACTAATTAGTTGGCTGATAATTTGTTTGTTTAACTGAATAACGGCACCTTGTAAGGCATCAAAATCAAATTGTTCGGTTAAATCCTTGTTAAGTGGATCAATAAGGACACGAATAACTGCTGGTGGTAAGTGGCGATGAATTTGTAATTTTTGTGGCGCACTGCATTCAATAACAAAAATACATTCTAATAAAATACTGCCTTGTTTTAGTTTGGGTAATTTCACAATACTCAAAGCGGTGTTGCCGTGTTCATGTGAAACCAGTAAATCAATTAAGTTAACAACCATCGGATGTTCCCATGTCATAAAATACATATTTTCATGAGCAAGTGCATGATGGCGGTCGAAGGTGATGGTTGCACCTTCATCGGGTAAACCAGGAAAGTGGGTAATAAGCATATGGTCGGTTGGGTGCAAGGTAAAACTTTTTTGTGCGTGGAAATCAAAATCTACACCATACATATCAAAGACACCCGACAGATAATTTTCTAAACCTCGGTCATGGTCCCAGTATTGGATATTAGCTGCAATATCGGCTGCTTCAGCTTGTTGATAGGGATTCAGTTCAAGAAAACGATCCCGGCCTTGCTGCAACTGTTGGGTAAATTCATTGGTGTCGGCATGAACCATATGAATAAATTGTTCTACCGAAAAAGAGTCGAAACTAGGGTTGATTAAATAATTATTTAATTCTTGATGGTGCTTTTGCAGAACCGCCTGACCAGCTGGGCAAGTGTGCATAAACGTATTTAAACCACTGTGATACCATTGGTACATAATCGCTTGTGCCGAATTTTCAAAGTAAGGTGTATGCAGATGGATGGTTTCTAGCTGACCTATCCTGTCCAGTCTACCAATACGTTGTTCAAGTAAGTCTGGATTATAGGGGAGATCAAACAGAACTAAATGGTGTGCAAACTGAAAATTTCTGCCTTCGCTACCAATCTCGGAACAAATTAAAACTTGTGAGCCGTCTTCCATATCAGCAAAAAAAGCAGCCGCACGATCTCGGTCAATAATATTCATGTTTTCATGAAACACCGCAGATTGTTTCCCATATTGTTCACGTAAAGCATTGGAAATATCAATAGCCGTGGTTGCGTAAGCACAAATAACCAGTACTTTTTCATTGCGACAGGTTTTAAGAATGTCGGCTAGCCATGCAATGCGTGGGTCGATACGGGTCCAATGTTCTCCTTCATTGGCAAAAACATTCTGATAAATAATTTCTGGCGTGAGCAGCAGCGGCAGTTGAAGTTTTTCTACTTCATTGGACTCTATATAAGCCTGTATTAATGACTCATAGGCCGTTGGTGCTTTTAATGGGTAGGCATGGGCTTCTCGTTCTGGGAAACCTTTAATAGCATTGCGTGTATTGCGGAATAGTACGCGCCCGGTACCATGTTGGTCGGCCAGAATTTGGATTAATTGTTGTCGATAAGAATCGTTATCTTCGAGCATGTTAAAATTATCGAGTAATGATAAATAACTTTCATTCCCTTTAAATAAATTAACCAGTGTCTTGCTTGACTCTTCATTTAATGAATCGGCATCGAGTAAATTGTCAACGACATGGGCGATGGTTTTAAAGGCTTTTACTTCTTTAAGAAATTTATCGAGGCTATGATAACGATGGGGATCAAGTAAACGTAAACGCGCAAAGTGACTTTCTTCACCAAGTTGTTCAGGTGTAGCGGTTAATAATAATAAGCCCGGTATAGTTGCTGATAATTTTTCGATACAAGTATAAGCCGGGCTTGGCAGCTCTTCAGACCATGCAAGATGATGGGCTTCATCAATAACAAGAATATCCCATTCTGCTTCGATTAATTGCTCTAATACGATTGCGTTGTGGGTTACAAACTCGAGACTGCACAATAATAGCGGTTCATCGATAAAAGGATTGTGTTCATCATCAACACTGTCCTGATAACGTTCTTGATCATATAAACTCATTTTAAGGTTAAAGCGTCGTAGCATTTCAACCATCCACTGATAGATTAATGCTTCAGGAACTATAATCAGAATACGTTGTGCGCGATCTGATATTAATTGCTGATGAATAATTAAGCCCGCTTCAATGGTTTTTCCTAAACCTACTTCATCGGCCAGTAATACCCGGGGCGCACTGCGATTAGCAACTTGATGTGCAATATACAGCTGATGGGGGATAAGACTAACGCGTGGGCCGAGTAAACCTCGTGTCTGTAGTTGTGCTAATTCATAACGTTTTTGTAATGTCTGGTAGCGTAAGGTATACCAGAGTTGTTTATCAATCTGGCTGGTAAGCATTCGATCGCGTGGTTTATTAAGTTGAGTTGAATGGTTTAATTGTCCTTCTGATAATTCATAAGCTTCACCATTTTGATCAATGCAATGGTATACGATCAAACCTTCACGTTCTTCAAGTTGGCGAATGGTATACTGTTCGCCTTGTTCTGATTTAATGCTATCGCCTTCGAAAAAGATAACCCGCGTGAGAGGTGCTTGACCGATAGCATAGACTCGTGATTGTTCACTGGCGGGGAATATAATAGTGACTCGGCGCGTTTCTGTGCTGGTTACGACACCTAAACCTAAATCGGTTTCGGTATCACTTATCCAACGTTGTCCAACTACAAATTTTGATATGGAAAATTCTGACATGGGGTCTCACACACTTGAGTTAAATCTTGTTTTTCTGTCACTTCTTGTCGTTCGAGAAAAGGTCTATCGCAATATATACGGGTGCAATATCTTTGGGCTTGATTTCCCATCGGTTGCTGAGGAGCGATATAGTGCTAAAAAAAGAGGACTATTTTATAGTATTAATATAGAAGGGAATAGTAAAAACTCACTGTTTATCTAAAACTGACGTTGTTATTTCGATTTTTTAAAGACCCATGAAAGAGCCGCACCCACGATAAAAGAATCATTTTGTCTAATCAATGGGCTATCTATAAATGTAGCATTGCTTAAATTGTCGTACTTCGCAAAAAAACCAAACCAGATTTGGTTAAAACGTCTACTAACCGTTAGGGTGATGCGTGAACCGCTGTAACCAGCTTTTGCATTATATGCAGGACGAGTTGATGTGGCGTATTGAGGTGCAACTTCATAAAAATAGTCATGGTAGGCTTCACTGGCCCATATGGGGCCAATGGAAACAGCCGATTCCCAACCGTTATAATATCGAAGTTGTAAGTAAGGTGAAAATACCCAGCCAATCGCTTGAGAATGTTTTAAATCGGTTGCAACCGCCGCACGCAATGGAATCCCCAAGCGAAAGCGTAGATTTTTATTATCAGATTCATAAAGATTAAACTGAATTCTTGGCCCTAATTCAATAATGGCATCCAAGTTAGGCATCCCCTTGCGGGCACGATTGTCTGTACTGTCAACAGGAAAAGAAAAGGCTGTACTGATATCAACTTTAACATCGTCACCATTGTAAAAATAAAAGCGACCACCTTCTTTATCGACTTTCAAACGTTTACCATTATAACGTACGTAAGGAATGGGTGCAGCGTATTCTGAACGCTGATCAGAACCACGGTAATGCGGCAAACTTAACAAACCTAAACCGACACCTAATTCCCATTTTGGCTTGCTAGTTTGTGTGGATACATCCTTTGCATAGGTCGTATTAAATAGTGTAAAGGTAAGGATAAAAAGAAAGCTTCGATTTATTTTTTGCATGTATTTATTAAGTCTTGTTTTAAATTTAATTCATGGTATAGATAATATTTTATAAGTATACTAAATATTCAAAACTATAATACATTTATATGGGAATGTTTTGTGACGCCATTTGAGTCATACCAACAGGATTTAAAACGCAGTGACTTCTTAGCCGATGCTGCGCAGCAACATGCTGTTGAATTAACCAATGCCCTGTATGAAGAATTGTTGCAAGCTAATCGTCAGGAAACGACCGGTTTCTGGACAAAATTATTAAAAAGAAAATCGGTTTATATTAAAGGTTTATATTTCTGGGGTGGAACAGGACGTGGCAAAACCTATTTAATTGACTGTTTTTATGAATGTTTACCGTTTAAAGAAAAACATCGTATTCATTTCCATCATTTTATGTTGGATATTCATGAGCAGTTGAGAACACTTCCAAAGTCACCCGATCCGTTGGTGATTGTTGCTGAAAAATTTGCTAGTCAGTACCAACTCTTATGCCTAGATGAATTTCACGTGCATGATATTGCCGATGCGATGTTAATGGTGGGGTTATTAAAAATACTGGTCGATAATGGTGTGACGATTGTTGCATCATCCAATATTGCGATTAAAAATTTATATATGAATGGTTTGCAACGAGAACGTTTTATGGAAGTCATTAATTTATTGGAACAATCGACCATTGAATATAATTTAGGTGATGATACCGATTATCGGTTTAATAAACTGGAAAAAAGCACGACCTACTTTGTGGGCACAAATGAGGAAACAATAGAAAAAATAACCCCCTGTTTTAATCACATTGTCGATGTGAAATCAAAACACAATCGGCAAATAGAAATTAATAACCGTAAGTTAGATTATCTTGCGTTAGCTAATGAGGTTATTTGGTTTGAATTTTCAGCCTTATGCGAATCGCCCCGTTCGGCTTTTGACTATATTGAGATCGCACGAATATACACGACGGTCTTTATCAGCAATATTCCTATTATGAATGAGTCTTACGACAGTGCCGCAAAACGTTTTATCCATTTAGTGGATGCCTTGTATGATCATCAAGTAAAACTTATTTGTTCAGCAGAAGCTCTACCTGAACAGCTTTATATTGCAAAACGTTTAGCTTTTGCTTTTGAACGAACCGTTAGCCGTTTAACAGAAATGCAGACCAACCATTATCTGGCCCTGTTACATAACACAAATGGCAAATACGTTGTTTATGAGACAGAGGCTTAGCCTGTAAAATATTCACTAAGTTCTTTAAAGCATACCAAAGCCATAAACTAACATTTTAGACTGTAAAGCGGGTGCATCCTTATATGGCACGGTGTTGTTGTCACGAATAATTTTACGACCTTCTTTGGAGACAACAAATTTAATAAAGTCTTTTACTTTTTGTGACGGTGCAGGACTGGTAACAAGATATAAGGGGCGGTATAAAGTGTATTTACCACTGGCAACATTTTTGTAAGACGGCACTTTGCCGTCAAAACCAATAATTTTAACATTGCGTTTACGCGCGCTACTGACACCGGTAATAGCTATTGCATCCACATCTTTTACAACAGCTTTTTCCAAAGGACCGGATGATTTGGTGACATATTTTGAGTCGGTTTTAAATTGTTTATATCGATCTTTAAAAACATATTGACGAATGGCATAGCCCACACCCGAAATGGTGCCACGGCGAATATACAAATGAATCGGGGCATTTTTACCACCCACTTCTTTCCAGTTGGTGATTTTACCGGTGTAGATAGCCTTAATTTGTTGGGTGGATAAAGTATTTATAGGGTTCTTTTTATTAACAATAATGGCTAGAGCGTCCCAAGCGACGGGGTGTAATGAAGCATGCAGTTCGATACGATCAACTTCGGGTAAATTCATCCGGCATGAACCGCCTAAATCCATTTTTAATCTTGCTGCATCGCGAATACCACGGGTTGCACCACCGCCATGTAGCACAATTTTAATTCCAGTCTTTGCTTCATAGGCTTTGGCTATTTCTTTCATAAATGCTTTTTTGGTAATACCGCATCCGGCCCAACTGATGGTGGTTTTATCCGTTTTGGCATAGCCGAGAGAATTAAATAACAGACTGAACGCAATTAAACTAAATACGCGCACGAAAAATATTTTTTGAGATTTTAACAACATAGAATGACCCTGCTAGATACTACATGGTCATTTATTGTACATTACTTCTAACTTTATTGTTTAAGCATAAGTATTACATGACATACTTATTTACCATGCCACTATCGCTCTTTAAGTGATGGTTACCGTTTAGAGTCTGTGTCGTATTGGTGTTGTACGCTTATTGGTCATAAACACACCTAAAACCAATGGAACCATAAATGGATTGGCCGCTAACCGGGGGCTTTACATTACGAAATGAGCTGCGTAAATTTTGAGCATTTTCATCCCATGAGCCACCGCGAACCAAACGCTGTCTACCTGATTTGGGGCCACTTAAGTCACCTTTCGCATACAGGTTAGTAATGGGCGGTTGCGCTATACCAATTGGCTAGCCATTCGCCAACATTGCCCTGCATATCGTATAGCCCCAGTGCATTGGCGGGGCGACTGGCAACCGGCCAAGTTCGGTCTTCGCCACAACCATCGAGTTCATCACCTTGAGAACCGCGCGTTTTGCCATCATCTAAAATGGCCTGTTTGCAGCTTACTTTTAAACCTTTATTGGTTTTCCATGGGTAAGGTGTGTTTGAACCGGCATGCGCCGCTTTTTCCCATTCCGCTTCATAAGGCAGGCGGCCTCCTTTGGTTTGGCAATAATCAACGGCCTCTTGCCAGTCAACGCAGTTGATAGGGTGGTTCTCTCGACCGGCGGCACCTAAATTACAGTACTGATTGAGTGAGTGATCTTTAGGGCGGTGACACTGACCGGCTTTGATACAAGCACGGTAGTCTTTAACAGACACTTCCTTGTTGTCGATATAGAACGTTTTAACAAAAACGGGAGTCCCGCTTTGGGGGCCTTCATCTTTGTCACAGTGGGTATCTTGTGCTGAGCAGCCCATCAAGAAATTACCGGCAGGAATTTTGATGCGTGCCGTGTCGGCATGAGTGGTTTGTTGAAAGTAAATGGACATCAGCACTATTAATATAGTTTTAATTCGGATCCTTTGCATTTGTTTTATCCCTAGCCTGATTTTTATTTGATTGTAATCGTAGTTTCTTATTGCTGCTATCACTATTATTTTTAATGTTATATCGATAAAACGTGACAAAACCCCCGCTTTTTTGTATCAATTCTTGATTTATTAGAAATAACGACTATTGTTTATAGCAATATTTCTAAATGAGTATTTGCTTAATGGCTAATACACGATCACACACCGGTTTTAGTCGGCAGCAGGTTGCCAACATTACTGGGCTCACTGCGCGGCAACTCAATTATTGGCGACAGACAGCCGTGATTGAACCTTCACACACAACATCGGGTGGCCATGCACGCTATTCTTTTACCGACCTTATTGGATTAAAAACTGTAAAACAGTTGCTTGACCATGGTGTGTCATTACAGAAAATTCGTAAAAGTATTTTAGCGTTATTGCACTATCTTCCATTGCAACAACAACCCTTTAGTGAGTTAAAAGTGGTAGCGACGGGCGATGTGGTGCTTGTTTTTCATCAGGGTATGGCTCTTGATGCATTAACTGGGCAGGAATGGATTCTGGAAGTGGCCAAGTTGGAAAAAGAAATTATCAAACAATATCCCGAATCACTTCAGTTGGTGGTGGAGCAGGATGATTTGTTTGAACAAAACATAACAAATATAAATAGAAAGACTGGTTAAGGAGAGTTAGGGGTTATATGAAGCAAACACTAAAAAACAGGTATAAAGCGTGTTCGCTCGTTTTCTATTTAACAAAGAATAGTCGCTGCTACGGCAGGGGAGGTTACTAATGAAAATTATATCCATAGCAAACCAGAAAGGAGGTTGTGGTAAAACGACCACGGCAATTAATTTAGCAGCTTGTTTGGGCTATATTTCACAACGTGTATTGCTCATCGATATGGACGCACAAGGCCACGCTTCTTTGGGGTTTGGAAAGTGTGGGGATAAGTTAGCAACGCTTTACAATGTCTTTTCTGGGCAACGCAGTATTCGGGATGTTATTCAACACGAGGTGTATAAAAATGTGGATCTTATTCCCGGTTCGATGGCGTTGGTTGCGGCAGAACATCATTTAACCGACTGGTCGCAGGAAGAAGAACTTGCGCGCTTGTTGCATCCGCTTGATGTGTCTTATGATTTTATTATTATTGATTGTCCTCCCGCATTAGGACGTTTATCGGTTAATGCCTTGTTAGCATCCGATGAAGTGATTATTCCAATTGAAATGAGCCTGTTTTCTTTAGATGGTATTGAACGCATCAGTGAAACGATTGAACATTTACAGGCACGTCGGGGTCGACCGTTACCTTTTAAAGTATTACCAACGATGATAGATAATCGTACCCTGATATGTCGAACCTTTTTAAGAAAAATCTGGGAGCGTTATCCCGACAATGTGTTGCCAGTGATGATTCATCATACGGTGCGTTTAAAAGAATCAGTATGTTATAGCTTGCCTGTGTGGGCTTATGATGCAAAATCCAATGCTGCACTTGACTATATGAAACTTGCCGAAGAATGTCTTAAAGCGACGTTACCAATGAGTTTACGTGAACCACTAACGGAATATTCCGTGGTTGAACATGCTATTGCAATATAAGTATCCAGCCTGAAAATTTTAACCCAGGACTCGCATGAGTCTTTTCCCTCCCCCACAATAGTGGGGGTTTTTAGTGCCAGTTTCACTTTCTTTTTACTGACACTTATGATCTTTTCCGATGTTTTTCAACCAGACTCCCCCCCAACCTAACCCCAATTCCTTCTTCTTTTTACATAGCACTATACATTGGTTCTGATTATTATGTATGATCGTGGTGTTAACTTAATATAAAGGTTGTAGTGTGTCCGATCTGGTTGAAAATCGCTTAAAAAAAATAATCAATTCTCAAGTTGTTGAGGCACTGCAAGCAAGTTTAATTGGTCTTGAAAAAGAATGTTTACGGGTTAACAGTCAAGGTAATATCTCTCAGTTGGCTCATCCTGAAAAATTAGGGGCAGCCTTAACACATCCTTATATAACAACAGATTATTCAGAAGCATTACTGGAATTTATAACTCCACCTTATGAATCGGTGGACGATGCGTTACGTTTTTTATGTGATACACAAAAGTTTGTTTACAATAATTTAAATGATGAATTGTTGTGGTCAGCCAGTATGCCTTGCGTGGTTGCGGGTGAAACCAGTATTCCACTTGCAAATTATGGCAGTTCAAACAGTGGCCAAATGAAACATATCTATCGGCGTGGATTGGGCTACCGTTATGGTCGGGTGATGCAAGTGATTGCCGGAGTGCATTTTAATTTCTCATTGGCTGATGATTTTTGGGATGCTTACCAACGGATTGAAGAAAATAAAGAATCTCCACAAACGTTTATTTCTGAATCATATTTTGGTGTACTGCGAAATTTACAGCGTTTTGGCTGGGTGGTGCCGTATTTGTTTGGTACTTCACCGGCGGTTTGTAAATCTTTTTTGCATGGCCAGCAAACAACACTACAAGTTTTTAACGAAAATACTTTTTATCATCCTTATGCAACATCGTTACGGATGGGGGATATTGGTTACCAGAACAATAAAGAGAATGAGATGGGCGTTGTCGCAAACTATAATAGTTTAAATGAATATGTAAATAGTTTGCGTTATGCAACCGAAACATCTTGTCCTGAATATGAAAAAATTGGTGTAAAGGTTGATGGTAGTTATCGACAATTAAACAGTAATATTCTGCAAATTGAAAATGAATATTATTCAACAGTTCGACCCAAACAAATATTAATGGGCAATGAAAAACCATCACTGGCTTTATCTCGGCGTGGTGTGAAATATGTTGAGTTGCGTTCTTTAGATGTTAATCCTTTCTCACCTATGGGTATTGATAGCGAACAACTTTATTTTTTACGTGCATTTTTACTGTATTGCTTATTAGAAAAAAGCCCACCGATATTACGTAACGAAGAAAAAGCGATTGATGCGAATGAAATAGAAGTTGCGCACCAAGGGCGGGATCCAGATTTAAAGATCAGTATTCGTGGTAAGTTACTTAATATGCGGCAACAAGGTTTAGCACTTTGTGACGCTATGGATGCCTGTTGTGATGTGTTGGATAAGGGGCTTGATACAAAACCACATTCTGCGGCATTGTCGGCTCAAAGAGAAAAATTTCATAACCCCGATACAACCCCCTCGGCGATGGTGTTAGCAGAAATGCGTCAAAATGGAGAAGGTTTTTTTCATTTTTCGAAACGCAAATCAGAACAGCATTTGGAATATTTTAAGAATTTAAAGTTGGACCCTTCTTTTAATGAACAATTTTGTAGCTTATCGATTAAGTCTATCCAACAACAATTGGATGTGGAATCGGGTGAAACAGAGTCATTTGACGACTTTTTAAGCCTTTATTTTGCACAATAGTGTATTTTATAATGAACTTAGCGTTTATCTGCGGTCTATTTTGTGTAGATTGACATAATCTAGCCATAAATTATGGTTCAACGTATGATAGAAGTGGGAGTATTATTTTGAATGTAACTAAATTACTTGCGATTATTGCTTTGTTAATGACGCTATTGACAGGAATGGGGACGGCTGTTGCAGCGGCCCCTTCTGACATTACAACCGGGATTTTAACCGATTTTAAACATAACCCTAAAACAATAGAAGATTTTTCCGGCAAGGGAAAATGGTTGCTAGTGATGTTCTGGGCTTCAGATTGCCATATATGCAACAAAGAAGCCTATAAGTATGTTGACTTTAATTTTGAACATTCCGACAAGGATGCGACTGTATTAGGTATTTCAATTGATGGTAAGGCAAAGTTTAAAGAGGCAGTAAAATTCATTAAAAGACACAGTGTAGATTTTCCAAATTTAATTGGTGAACCAGAGGATGTGATGGCACTTTATAGCCAATACTCCAATGCTCGTTGGATTGGAACCCCGAGCTTCTTATTGTTTAATCCACAAGGTGAATTACTTGCTGCACAAGTGGGAGCGATACCCCCGAAAATAGTTGAAGACTTTATTGTAAAAAATACAAAGGCAGCAACTAAAAAAACTAAAGTTAACTAGGGGCTGTTGAGTTTTGTAACACTTTACCCTAACAGGGAATTCACTTAGGATGTGCGGGAATTAATGATACCGGATTGAAGCAATGAGAATAAATTAAGGTGTAAGGTATTACCCCGTTCACTTGAACCATCGCGTTCAAGTGGGTGCAGTAGAGATGCTTTAGGATTTCCAGTCAAGCTGGACATTCACACCACATCTACAAATTAGCTCCCGGAATTAATGGAATCGGCTCAAAGAAAATCCGGGGTAACACGTTTACAGTAATAAAGACTAGTTGGAATTATTTTTATTACCAGATTGAATTTTACACCTGTATTTGCTACTCCTCACTTACCTTGTTCATGTTTCGTTTATTATTAAGCACTTAGAACAGTATTTTAAAATAATTCTTTTTAAAGAAAATCAGAGTAAAATCATTTAGAATATCCCCCACAATAAGAACCGAATGTATCTTGTTGATTTTAATTGTTATCAATTTATTAAGGTTATTAGTATGTCCAGTATTTTTATTGTTTTTGTTAACGGTGAGAGTCAGATTGAATATAATCGTGACCGCCCCTTACCGGCTAAACAATTAGAATTCCTAGATATAATGGACTCAAAGATGACACAAGGAATTGTATTGAGTGGTAACACCATAGCGGTTCCCGATCTTGTGCAACGTACACAATTTGTGTCGATGCAGCTGATAGCTGCACTTATTGACGGCAATGATCAACTTATTGCAGCAACCTGTGCTTATTTGGCAAACCGATTACCGGATTTAAAACAATTAAAAGTTGACGAAAATTATAAATTTGATCTTATCTTTGACGAAGAATATAAAAATCAGGTGCAAGTTGCTTTTAACGCCGACGATTTAAAGTCTTCCCCCGTACATTAATAAAAAAAGAAGAAAAATAAAATGTTATCAATATTTAAAAAAATCCGTCCAATGCGAGTCGTGCTTATTGCATTGGCTATTATTAGTTTAATTTTAAAAGCAAAAACAGGTACACCCGTTACTTACACAGGTTGGTTGATGATTTCAACTATCGTTGTTCCAGTTATGGCTCCACTGCTTACCATGGTGTTGATGCTAGACAGTATGATTGCGACTATCTGGTTAAGCCAGACTTCGGGTGAAGAAAAGAATCGCTATAAATTAATATTGGCGTGTAACATATCAATGATTATTATTATGTTAGTGATATGGATACCTTTCTTTATGGCTATTTTAACCTAAAGTATTTGTATGGCGAAGTTACTTCAGATTAAAGACGGCAGTGCGGGGCTTGTTTTCCCTATCCAGAAAGCAAAAATAACCTTAGGGCGCGATGAATCGAATGATATTTGTTTAAATGACAATCTAGTTAGCAAGTTTCATGCGGTCATTGAAATAACCGTTAATCATGCCAAAGACGGCGTTTATGAATACATCCTGCAAGATCTTGAAAGTACGAACAATACTTATGTAAACGATCAACTGATTAATCTGCATCGTTTAAGTGAAGGTGACCGTATTCGCATTGGTACCAACAATTTTACTTTTGATGACTCAGATGATCAGCGTTTAGATGAAACAGCCAAATTGCATAAGTCATGGATCCCTGGGGTTTACTACACTAAACCTAAATAGTATTTTTTTTACTATTTAACAGCACACTGTGCCGTTGAATAAACTGGTCAATATAAGAATAACTCTGCGCACTGCTAAAACGTTCCACCTCAATACCTTTTTCAAAGAGTATAATGGTTGGAAAACCACGTACCTGATATTTTCCTGCTAGTTTCATATTTTCATCTTCATCTACTTCAAGTTTAGCGAGTTGAATTGTGCCATCATAATCAGTAATGACTTTTTCAAGAATAGGGGCAATAACGATACAAGGCCCACACCAGTCGGCCCAGAAATCAACAAGAATCGGGATTGCTTCAGAAGCCTGAATCACTTTTTTATCAAAGTCATCCAGACTCACGTTAAATAAATTTGTTGAAGTCATGGCTTGTATCAGCTTATTGTTTACGGGTAAAAACCCAGTCATTTTCAGATGAAAGTTTATGGTTAAATTTATAACCATCTAAACTAAATTTTTTTAATTCTTCAGGATTCTTTAGTCTGTTTTTAATAATATAACGGCTCATTAGACCGCGAGCTTTTTTGGCATAAATACCAATCATTTTAAAACCACCATTGCGGGCTTCTTTAAAAGCTGGAGTAATAATTGTACCTTCCAGATTTTTCTTTTGTATGACTTTAAAATATTCATTGGATGCAAGATTAATTAAGGTGTTTTCTTTTTGTTTTTTAAATTCACTATTAATTTTTTCGGTTATTTGACTGTCCCAGAATTCATACAAATTTTTATTATTCTTAATGGGAAGTTTTAAGCCCATTTCCAGTCGATAAGCCTGCATTAAATCCAACGGGCGTAATAAGCCATAAAGTCCGGATAAAATACGTAAATGTTTTTGTGCAAAGTCTAGATCTCGGGCACTAAAATCTTCAGGCCGGTATACACATCACCTTTAAAAGCGAGACCCGCTTGTTTTGCATTTTTAGTAGTAAAGGGAGTTTTAAACTTTTTGAAACGCTCAACGTTTAAAACAGCAATCTTATCACTCACAGCCATTAATTTTTTAATGTCATTATGGGAATAATGACGCATTTCCCGAACAAGCTTGCTGGATTCGCTCAAAAAATCAGGATGGGTAAATTTTGATGTTTGGGGGACTGTTTCAAAATCGACCGTTTTTGCAGGAGAAATGACAATGATCATTGGAATGCCTTAAATACTGTAATTTTGCAGGACGCTATCCTACCAAATTTGCAGGTTACGATATATATAAAATAGTGTGGTAAGCTTGGGATCTCGATTAAAACTGGCCGAATAAAAGAGGCTGTCAGATTGTATAGCGTGACGTATTTCAATTTAAAATCCTTGTTATTTGTAGCGATATTATTGCCGATCTTTGCAACCTCTATTGATGCCGCACCAGAGGTTAATAAAAATATTGGCTACAAAATAGGACAAACGGCGCCTGAATTTAAATTAAAATCATTGGAGGGTAAAATATATACGCTAGCATCCTTACGCAAAAAGGGACATGTACTGCTTGTTTTTTGGGCGGTAGATTGCGTGTATTGTTATGCCGAGGTCAAAGATCTTAATGCGATGTATAAAAAATATAAGCATAAAGGCTTAATCATTGCTGCGATTAATATTGGGGCAGAGTATGATGACGATGTAGCTGAATATGTTAAGGACAATAATATAAAGTATCTCATCCTGAGTAATCGCCTAGATAATCTGGACAGCAGAGGCTTATCATTCTGTTGTAACGCCCACCTTGGTACTCGTTAATCCCGAAGGTAGAATCGTTTATTATGGACACTCTTTACCTGATATTTCAAAATTTATTAAGTAGACATTAAAAATATGCAAAAACAAGTTACAGCACATGAGTCGCTTCACCCTTCTTTTGAATGGTTGCGTAGTGAACCCATAGATTCATTAAATCTCGTTATCGAAGAATATCGGCACATTAAAACTGGGGCAACCCATTACCATCTGGCTGCAGATAATACCGAAAATGTTTTTCTTGTTGCCTTAAGAACAGTGCCGATGGATTCCACCGGTGTTGCACATATGCTAGAACATACGGCGTTGTGTGGAAGCAAAAAATACCCAGTACGTGATCCGTTTTTTATGATGATTCGTCGTTCGCTCAATACTTTTATGAATGCGTTTACCAGTAGCGATTGGACAGCCTATCCCTTTGCTAGCCAAAATCGAAAAGACTTTTTTAATCTGCTCGATGTTTATCTAGATGCCGTTTTCTTTTCAAGGTTAGACGAGCTAGATTTTGCACAGGAAGGTCATCGTCTGGAATTTTCTGAAATGGATAATGCCGAATCTGAACTCTTATATAAAGGTGTCGTGTTTAATGAAATGAAGGGGGCTTTAAGCTCACCGGTGAGTCAGGTATGGGAATCGTTATATAAATATCTTTATCCTAGCTCAACCTATCACTATAACAGTGGTGGAGACCCTGAATTTATTACCGATCTTTCTTATCAGCAGCTATGTGCTTTTTATAAAACCCACTATCATCCATCCAATGCCGTATTTATGACTTATGGTGATATTACGGCATATGAATATCATGATATTTTTGAAAAAAATGTATTACAAAATTTTGATAAATTAGATGATGTTATAAAAGTAGAAGATGAAAAACGTTACCATGCCCCTGTTGCTGTTGAAGAGTATTATGGTATTGACAGTGATGAATCGTTAGAAACTAAATCTCATGTTGTTATGGCTTGGTTGTTAGGTCATAACACCGACTTGGAAGGTTTATTAAGCGCACATTTGTTATCCAGTATTTTACTGGACAACAGTGCCTCCCCGTTACGTAAAGCTTTGGAAACAAGTGAATTGGGTGTGGCTCCCTCTTCTTTATGTGGTTTGGATGATTCAAATTATGAAATTACTTTTATGTGCGGGCTTGAAGGTTGTAAAGCAAATGATGCACAAAAAATTGAAGACTTAATTTTGGGTGTATTTAAAGAGATTGAAAGTAATGGAGTACCTTTGGAAAATGTTGAGGCGGTTTTACATCAATTAGAACTTGGGCAGCGCGAAGTGAGTGGCGACAGTTACCCCTATGGCCTGTCGATTATATTAGAAGGCCTGTCTTGTGCGGTGCATCGTGGCGATCCGGTTGAACTGCTTAATCTTGATCCGGTTATTGATGCTCTGCGACAAAAAATTCAGGATCCGAACTATGTAAAGGAGCTGGTTAAAACAAATCTGCTCAATAACCTGCACCGTGTGCGTTTAACGATGAAACCAGATGCGGCGTTAAACCAACGTAAAGAAGCTTTTGAAAAAACCAAATTGGCCTCCATTAATGCATCACTTGATAGTGCCGCAAAACAAAACATTATCTCTCAGGCAAAAGCACTGGAAAAAAGACAGGCCAGTGAAGACGATATTGAAATTTTGCCAAAAGTAACCTTGCAGGATGTGCCACTGGAAATGTCGATTGCCAAAGGAAACAAATTGGAGGTTGAGCAAACGAGTATTTCACTTTATTCACAACCGACTAATGGACTGGTATACCAACAGGTTATTTGTGCGTTGCCGGATATGGATCAACAAACCTTATCCTACCTACCACATTTTTCGAGTTGTTTGCCACGTTTAGGTGTTGCAGACAAAGATTATCTTGCCGTACAAAATTGGCAATACAGTGTAACTGGCGGAATTAATTCTTTTCATACAATACGCGGTGCTGTGGATGATGCGAACACACTATCGGGCTACTTTGTTTTGTCGGGTAAGGCATTATTACGTAACCAGCCTGCTTTAAGTGAATTATTACAAAATACGTTTGAGTCGGTACGTTTTGATGAACACGAACGTATTCGTGAATTAATTTCCCAAAAAAGAGTACGAGTCGAACAAAGTGTTACTGGAAGTGGCCATAGCCTTGCGATGTTGGCAGCCTCTGCGGGTGTGAGCAAAGCAGCTAAATTGGCACATTCACTACGTGGTTTGGAAGGAATTCAAACATTAAAAGAATTGGATGACCGTTTAGCAAATAAAAGTGAACTGGATAAATTTACTGGCCATTTTTCTGAGTTGCATCAGCAGATCCTGCAAAGTCCTCGGGAATTTTTATTAATAGCAGAAAAAGATCAACTGGCACCTTGTCAAAACAACATGCTTAAGTTCTGGTCACAGGCAGGATCGGCAAAACAAAAGGGTGAGTTTAAGCTTTCTAACGACATTTCCCGTGTTAATCAGGCGTGGCTGACAAACACCCAAGTCAATTTTTGCGCCAAGGCTTATTCGGGGGTGACGTTGACCCACCCTGATTCAGCCGCTTTAACGGTACTTGCGATCTTTATGCGTAATGGTTTTCTACATAATCGTATTCGTGAAAAGGGTGGGGCATATGGTGGCGGAGCCAGCTACGACACTGAAATGGCGGCTTTCCGTTTTTACTCCTATCGTGATCCACGTTTAGTGGAAACCTTGCAGGATTTTAATCATGCGATTGATTGGATTGTATCTAGCAAGCATGAAGCGCGTTTACTGGATGAAGCGATTTTAGGAGTGATTGGAACGTTAGATAAACCCGGTTCACCGGCTGGTGAGGCAAAAGATGCTTTCCAAAGTCAGTTATTTGGTCGAACGACTGAAATACGGCAGGCCTTCCGTCAACGTGTGCTATCGGTAACGCTTGACGATTTACGCACAGTTGCTGAACGTTATTTACGTACAGAATCCGAAAACATTGCCGTGGTTACTAATGAAGCCAATCTTGCCAGTAGTGAAATTAATAAAGTATTAGGAATTGAATTTGATGTTTTAAAATTGTAAGGTAGGTATCGCAAGTAAGTTATGCTATTAAATAGTCAATCAGCAAAAGAGAGCAAATAATGGGCGTGCTAACAGAGCTAAAACAACAAGCACAATCGATTTTACACAAGGAAGATGCACATTCAGAAAATCAGGAATCGCTACATGAATTACAGCGTAGTCGGGTAATCGATAGCCTGCGAAATGTTTATGACTATATGCATGAGTTACTCGACCAATTGCATTTAGTTAAACCTGTTATTTCAGTTAACTATCAGTTTAATGATGAGCTGAATGTTGATGGTCTGGAACAAAAAAACTATGAAATCCATGTGCGTAGTAGTTATGATGATGACGTAGTGGGGTTCCTTCTCAAATTAGAACGAAAAGAACATATCTCCTTACCACTTGATTCATCACAATCCAATCAGGATTATATTCGTACTATGAAAAATGCCGGTTGTTTAATAGCCGAGCAGTCAACCTATAACCTTGAGCTACAAGGTATGATACCTGTTCGTGTTTATTTTAAATCTAATTTTCAGGAAAATCGTATCTATGTTATTATTGATAATTACCGGTCTATTGGTAGCCAACAGTATTCAATAAAAACAGAAACCATTAATGAAGAATTACTGAATGAATTTGGAAACCTGATATTACGCCGAGAGTCTTCCTTTATAGAGCTGCTCGAAGGTGCGCGCAGTGAAGCGTCACAAGTGATTAAAATCCATGATGCTGACTCAGTAGACGATTTGGAGCGTACTACGCTAACCCAAAATATGAGTGAGTCACGGATTAAGTCACTCTTTACTCGTGGGCAACATTTGTACTTAACTTATCATGAACGGATCACCGAAGTTTCGTCGCGCAGTAACGACTTAATGTTTGGGCGTAGTAAGAGCTGCAATATTGTAGTGGATGCAGACTGTGTATCCAGACATCATGCAAAACTGGTTTATCGTAAAGGTAAGTTTGTGGTGGTCGACCAAAGCACCAATGGCAGTTTTGTTAAGACTCAGGGTGGACAGGAAGTATTTATTCAGAATGAAGAATATCCATTATCGGGTTCCGGCTTTATCAGTTTAGGTAAAGCAGTATCGGTTGATAATGAACACCTGATTTATTTTTCTTGTCAGTAATTAGGTATCGTTCAATAGATAAAAATATTTTTATTGTTTTAAAAATTTAACCGCAGAGAAGCCGAAACAATATATTCTTCTCTGCGGTTAAAACATTCCTCATTTAGTATTTGCTCTCATTAGCGTAATTAACTTTCAGTTCACGCCCCATAAATTCATAGCCATTGAGTTTTTTAACCGCAATTTTGGCCTGATTTTTGTTCATTTCTACAAAACCAAAACCACGGGGCTTACGAGTGACTTTATCTGTCATTAGACGTAGATTATGTACCGTGCCATGTTCCGAGAAAACTTGATGCAATTGCTGGTTTGAGGCACGGAAGGGCAAATTGCCAATAAACAAGCTAACAACCTCGGTTGAACGAGTCTTGAAAGCATGGATAATTTGAATAACAAGTGTGCCCAGTAAAGCGCCTGCCATTAATATATAGGTTTGATAACGCACCGTATTTTTAATACTATTTTCAGTGCTAGTATTGATTGAATCCAGTATAAAATAACCAATAAGGCCAATAATAATGGATATGACTAAGGATATTCCAGAGATACGTAGGGACGGTAATAATGATTTCATAGTAATAATTTCCAAACAGTAAACAAAAAACAAGTATAACCAAATTATTAAAACAACTGAACCAATAAATAGCATGTTGTTAAAAGAATAAAATGGCAGATTAAATTACAGCACCTATACTTGAATGTATGAAATACGATACGGACAGTATTTTTTATATACACTTAAATATTACAACCATAGAATTCCTGAATTATTACACAAAAAATATATCAACTGTGATAGCAACAAGCCATAATGGAAAACGCGTTCAGTTCCCTGCGAATGTACTACAATCTTTTGTGACGCATTCGGGTGTACAAGGTACTTTTAAGTTAGTCATTGATGAAAATACAAAATTCAAATCCATTAGCCGTATAAATTGAGTAAAACTTACCATCCTCTTTAGAGAATGTAACATGAACCAGAACAGTGATAGTCAATTGAGTAAAAGTCCAAAAGATCAGTTAGTGGCTCACCGGGGATATTCACAATGTTTCCCTGAAAACACTCTGTTAGCTATTCAGGCTGCATTAGATGAAGGTGCCAAATATATTGAAATAGATGTCCAATTAAGTTCGGATAAGCATGTCATGATTTTTCATGACCGGGATTTGCAGCGTTTGTGTCATCAACCTGGTTCAATATATGACCATCCATTATCCGTATTACAGGGCTTTTCAAGTTATTCTCCTGAACGATTTGGAGACAAATATTTGGGAGAAAAAATTGCCACTTTAGAAGACGTGGTGCCGTTATTTGAAGCCTACCCTGATGTCACACTATTTATAGAATTCAAACGTATTAGTATTGATAAATTTGGTATCGATATTATGTTTAACGAGGTTGAACGACAAATAAAAAAAATAATAAATCAGTGCGTGTTTATTTCTTTTTCGTTTGATATTCTCAACTTGATTCGGGAGAAAACCGTATGGCCAATCGGCGCTATTGTGGATGAATGGAGTAAGGCGATAACAACAGAATATAATCGTTTGGAAAAACTAAATCCAGAATATTTCTTTTGTGATATCACTAACCTACCGAAAGAAGGGGAACTTAAACTTTTAAATAGTAAAATTATTACTTATGAATGTACAGACCTTGATAAAGCTATTTTAACATTACAACGTGGTGTTTGTTTTATTGAAACGTTCGATATAAAAAAGATGATGCAAGGCCTTGCTAACGAATGACGAGCAATAGAACTCATTATGATATAGCCATTATTGGTGGAGGCATTCAAGGTGTCGGGGTGGCGCAAGCGGCTGCGGCAGCAGGTTATTCGGTCGTTGTTTTTGAACAAACGGGTATTGCTTCTGGCACATCAAGTAAGTCGAGCAAATTAATTCATGGTGGCTTACGTTATCTTGAATCGGGCCAATTTAAGCTAGTTCGGAAAGCCTTATTGGAAAGAGAACGCTTGATTAAACTTGCACCGGGTCTAGTGAAGCCGGTTCCTTTTTATATTCCTATTTATAGGCAAACATCTCGTAAGTCATGGCAGATTGGTATTGGTTTATTTTTGTATCGAATATTGGGAAGTTTTAAGCAATATACTCGATTCAAGCGTATTGTTGTCAATAAAAACAAACCATTACCTCTTAAAGGTTTGCGGCAGACTGACTTAAAAGTGATGTTTCAATATTATGATGCACAAACGGATGACCGTTTATTAACTCATGCGGTGATGCATTCAGCGCAATCACTGGGTGCGGTATTACATTGCCCGACAAAAGTGATACAACTTAATTTTAAAGAGGGTGCTTATCATATTCAAACCGAGAGTGTCCAAGAGATGCCAGATAAAATACCCGCTACGATAAGTGCAAAGCTTGTTGTTAACGCCTCAGGCCCATGGGTTAATAAACTACTTACAAAAGTTACAGGTACGCCAGTTGAAACAATGAACTGTGATTTGGTGCAGGGAGTGCACATTGTGATTGATGCAGCAGCCCCCGACGGAGTGATTTATGTGGAAGCACCGCAAGATAAACGTGCCGTTTTTATTATGCCGTGGAAAAATAAAACACTGATTGGCACAACCGAAAAAATGTATAAAGGTGATCCTGCTAAGGTGGTGGCATCCGATGCCGAAATTCAGTATTTAAAAGAAATATATGCTTACTATATGCCAGAACAAGTGATTAATATTATTGAAACTTTTGCAGGTGTGCGGGTTTTACCGAAATCCGAAACCTCTTTCTTTTCTCGGCCACGCGATACGGTTATACATTCTTCTGCACAAAACTTACTCACTCTTTATGGCGGGAAACTGACAGGTTATCGAGCAACGGCTGAGCAAGTTCTGGACAAAATAAACCGTATTTTGGTGAATGACATAACCGAACATAAATCTGTTAAAAAGAAATCAACAAGAAATATACATTTAGTTTAGTCTTTAAAATACTACTGGCGTAAGGCTTTAAGTAATGCGGAGTACCATTTCTCATATCTTGCTTGTAAGCCTGCATTGGGTTTTGGTTTAAACCATTCGCCGACTTCTTTTTCGGGCCAAATTTTAGGTTCCTCTGCTAATTTATAAGCGAGTCCACGTGCGGTGGCTTCGCATTCAACCGGTCGGTAAACGGCAAGCTCGGTTAAGTCGGCTAATCGTTGGCAGATTTCGTTTTGAATGGTGAGCCCACCGGTTATCTGGATTTGCTCGGGTGGTGAAGACAGTTTTAGCATTTCATTTATATTTTCACGGATAAGGAAAATAATACTCTCTACAACTGCAACAATTTTATCCTCATCGGTACTTTCCTCTGTGAACTGACTTTTAAAATCAGCAACCCAGAAAGGTGCGCCCAGTCCAGAAACACCATTTAAGTAGAGTTGTTTAAAGTCACAGTCATGCCCATTTCGAGTGGTGTGTAGCCATTCAGTCAAATTATCAAGCACATGATCTAAGTCCAGTTGTTTACTTACAAAATCAATGGCAGAGCCTGCGCCGTTAATAGTGCCTTCTAAAACGTATTGGCTTTGTTGTTTGCTCTGGTAAATAACACTGGTGAGTAAACGTCGCCCATATAACATGGCATAACCCGATGGACGAGAGACAAATGCACCTGTGCCGGTATTTATATAGGCTGTATCCGGTTGGACTTTTCCGTAGGCATACATGGCAGCGGACTGGTCACCCATACAAAGTTGAATTGGTATGGATAAGTCGGAAACCTTTAATGTGCCGAAAGGGTGATTAGATGGAACACACTCAGGTAGGAGGGCCTCATCGATATCAAATAATGCCAGTAATTCGGGGTGCCAGTCTTTTTTAATTAAATCCCAAAGCTGTGTACGTGAGGCATTGCTTGGATCTGCCATTAACGGATGTTCTTCTGCTAGATGATATAAAATAAAACTGGCCATTGGGCCGATAACAAGTTCATTTTTTTGACGTGCCTGTTGTACGGCTTCAATGTTTTGCAAACACCAGCGTAACTTGCTGGCCCCATAATGCGGGCTTAAGAATAAACCGGTTTTATGATGAACCATTTGTGCCTGAGGGGCGAGTGATTTTAACCACTGGTGTTCTCGCCGGTCTTGCCAACTGATGATGGGGGATAGGGCTTCACCTGATATCTTATTCCAGCAGGTTACATTGGATCGCTGAGTAGCTAAACCTGCTGCTGCAATGGTACTTGCTTTGCTACCGAGTTGTTTTACCACCTCTTCAATGGCTTCATTAATGGAGCGTAATAACTCTTGAGGATCATGTTCCACAAAATTTTCATCGTAGCGTTGAATCGCTAAATTTCGATGTGCTTGTGCAACAATTTCGCCAGTATTATTAAAAACAATGGCACGGCTAGCGTGACCACCTTGATCAATGGCGAGGTAAAGGTCATTAGAAAAACGTTTTTCGGATGTCGGCATGGGGTGACTGTTATCCTTAATTATTATTTTAAATTTTAGATTATTTTAGGTTGATAAATTTTTGGCAATTAAACCACGCTGATAGTCGGCTTTGGGTAATGAAAAACGCACTTGGTAGCCGCTACCCAGAGCCTGTTCAATGGGCTCACCGGTTAATGTTTCCATTTTATCGAGCGTTATCGATATATTACCGTGTGGGGTAACAACTTCAATGCTGTCTCCCACGCAGAGTTTATTTTTAATATCCACTTCAGCCATTTGGCGTTCTTCATCATAGCCGGTAATTTCACCAACAAATTGCTGCTGTACTGTTTTTGATACACCGGTGAGATAATTCTGATAGTCCTGATTCGGGTGGCGTTGATAAAAGCCTTCGGTATAACCACGGTTAGATAAATTTTCGAGCTTGCCATAAAGGCGGGCATCAAACTCACGTCCGGCCACTGCATCGTCGATTGCTTGGCTGTAAAGTTGCGCGGTGCGTGCAACGTAGTAATGAGATTTAGTTCGACCTTCAATTTTAAACGAATCAATCCCCATTTTGGTGAGTGTTTCGATGTGCTGAATGGCGCGTAAGTCTTTGGAGTTCATGATATAGGTGCCGTGTTCATCTTCCATAATAGGCATGTATTCGCCGGGGCGGTTCTTTTCTTCAATCACATAGACGTTATTCGCTAAGGGATGGCGAGGTTCTTTCTCTGCAAAGGCGTCAGCTGGGTTTTTAATCGCAGCCATGGCATCAAATTCTATTTTATGGTTTTGCGTTTTTTGTACATCTCCCATAATATTTTCTTCTGCCGGTTGTACATCGTATTCCCAACGACAGGCATTGGTACAGGTGCCTTGATTGGGGTCACGGTGATTAAAATATCCCGACAGCAAACAACGACCTGAATAAGCAATACATAAGGCACCGTGTACAAACACTTCCAGTTCTATATCAGGACATTGTTGACGAATTTCTTCAATTTCACCCAGAGACAATTCACGTGACAAAATAATGCGTTCTAAACCTAGCGACTCCCAAAATTTGACCGCAGCGTAGTTCACGGTATTTGCTTGCACGGATAAATGCACGGGCACTTCCGGCCAACGTTCACGCACCATCATAATCAAACCGGGGTCTGCCATAATGAGTGCATCGGGTTGTAGTGCAATCACCGGCTCCATATCTTTCATATAGGTTTTAATTTTACTGTTATGCGGCATTAAATTACTGGCGACAAAGAATTTCTTTTTTAATTCGTGCGCGTGCTGGATCCCTTTAGCCAGATTGTCTAACTGAAAGTCATTATTGCGAACGCGCAGGCTGTAACGTGGTTGGCCGGCATAAACGGCATCGGCACCGTAGGCAAAAGCATAGGTTAAATTTTTAAGGGTACCGGCAGGTAAAAGTAATTCGGGGCGTTTCATTATACTCAATCGTTTATGTTGGACGTTAAAAATAGATTTAAGGTGATTTATCTATTATATCGTAGTTTGAACTTGATTCCGGCAGGCGGTGCTTAAATATTATAATATCTACTAATTTTATACGGGCAATTTAAAGTGTGAACAGGTTAGCTTTTTGTTCTTTTATAATAGGTATACTTTTTAAATCTGGAGACATTAACATCAAAATTAAAAAAAGAAGGTTGCAGCGCGATGATTTCGGGAAAAGTGAAATGGTTTAATAACAGTAAAGGATTTGGTTTTATCTCCCCCAATGATGGTGAAATGGATATTTTTGTTCATTTTTCTACTATTAAATCAGATGGTTACAAAAGTTTAAAGGAGGGCCAGAATGTGAATTACGAAGCAGAAGAAGGCCCTAAAGGATGGCACGCTATTCAGGTGGAAATTGCTCAGTAAATAACCTGCAAATTTGATGCAAAAAGTACTTGCTAGAACCTCTGTATTCAGGGCATAGTTAACACAAATAATATCTAGTGCATTGAATTTTAAGGGGATACAAGTTTGGGTACGCTGGAAGCAAGTCAAGAACGTCGTAGTGAATCACAATCACAACTTCATACATTATTAGAAACGCGCAAAGAAACGCTAACACTTTTTAACCAGTTAGCTGAAATGCGTCCTTTTACGCCGGATCGTGAAAGCCAATTGATGCTGCAAGAATTTTGCGAAGCCATCGTTGATTACACGGCTAGCGCGCATTTTCAACTTTATCGGTTTATTGATGATGGCACCGAACGCCGTACGAGCATAAAAGATATTGCTGCTAATGTTTACCCCCAAATCTCAGATATGACCAAAGTGATTCTGGCCTTTAATGAAAAATATGATTGTTCCGATCATTGTAATAATTTGAGCGAATTGGCGGATGATCTCTCACAACTTGGTGAAGTGTTGGCTGACAGAATTTTATTAGAAGATCAGCTTATTTCTTTATTAATGGGCAAACGTTAGTTATACGTTTAGGTCGAAAGAACATAGTCCAGAGAGTAAATTCAGCTTAAAAAGAAGCAACGTTATACTCAGAAAGAACTTGAAAAAGTGAAAAGCAAATCGGCTTTTGATAAAATCAAAAACACAACGGAAAATGAAAAGGAAGATAGTTAGCTTTTTCAAAAGGAAAAATTGAATGAAAACTGATGAGCCGACATACATTGACTTTACGCACATAGAATTATGGAGACTGGGTGTTAAGAATTCACCTAGGCTTGACAAAGTGAGATTCCACCACGACCATCTGGAGCCAGAATTGATATTCAAACTTATACCAAAAACGGACAAGAGTTGGTCAAAGCAGGGACGGGAGGTGTTTCATGATTTGATGGAAAGAATCCAAGACTTGCTGGAACACATTGGTAGCGTATCCCTGCTGACAGTCCAATCCCCAATGAGCTGAAAATCACTAAGAATCACAAAGACAGAATAACAGATTTAACACATTACCGAATTGAGCCAATTTTTTATTTACCTCCTAACCATCATTGCCAAAAATACAGAAAAAGTATTTTCAGCCACAGATGTACATAGGACAGTCAAATCATGAAACTTGATTTTTCTGCACAGAGTTTATTGATAACAGCCCTTAAAACACAAATCGAAACATGGAAAACTTGTCGAAATCAGGCACGTTAACAGAAGATAAAGCGGATTTGCAAAACGATATTTGGTACGTATACGCTATTAAGCGAAATGAAATCGAGTTTTTACAAAGAGTTTGGGTCTTCTACAAGAATAGAGCTAATAAACGCGTACATAATATCGGAAAATTAACCAATTACGGCCAGTTAGCTGTTTAAATGAAAATACAAACTCAGGCTGCGAATAGATTATATTTAATAGTTTTTCTACAGCCTTGTTAGACCAAAAAAATAAAGGAGAAAATTATGGCAATAGGAATGAATAAATTAATTGGATTAGATCTTCGTTTTAAGAAAAAAGTAAAAATTATAGTAACTGAAATGGAAAATCGAGGATGGTGCATCAGAATTGTATGGGGTAAGCGAACAAAAAAAGAAAATGATGTATTAGTATAAAGGTGTTGCCAGTCGCACAAGTAAGCATTTATCTGGAAAAGCCGTTGATTTAATTGACAGGAAAGTTGGTTATAGTATAAAGAAGAAACATAAATATTATAAAGATCTTTCGCAATTAGCAAAAAAAGAAGGACTTATTTGGGGTGGTAACTTTAAGCAAAGGTGGGATCCATGTCATATAGAAATAAAATAAAATATATCTTAACGTTATGTTTGATTATGTATTCTTCAATATCACTTAGCTCTAATTATAATATTTCTAATATTTTTCTTGCGAAAAGTGTTGGGGTTTGGTCGAAAGATAAAGATTATGGTTATTTTAAAGTAATTGTCTATAGGGATGGTTTGGAGCATCCAATAGATAAAGTTAGAGTTTTAATAACGAAGGCTAATACTAAATTAAATAATCAAACAGTTATTAAAGATATACAGTTAAAATCACCAGGAGTAAAAGGGTATATACACGATTTATCATTAGTTATTGTCAATAATCAATTGTCTTTAGGTCTCGATATTGAAATGAACGGAATGGATAACATTGTCTTACGAGAGTCATTTTTAATCAATAAAGATGGAGCAGTAAAGATAATTATGCCAGTAAAATATATTGATATATATGAATAGGTCTAATAAAAAGTTCACCCCGCCCAAAACACAACGTGCTGTTTGTACTAGAATTAACTAGGCGTCAGGTTTTACGCATCCACTATTAAGGGGAAAATAGGAAGCGTAGGAGGAGTTTTAATTATTATGCTTGACTTGAATCGCTGGCAAGAATTTTAACGGCTTCTTCTAGGCTAATTTCTTCGACTTCATAGGTTGGTAATTCATCTTTCATTGTCTGGCTCCCACTTTTTGTTTTAGGTGCTGTCACATCAGTAATATTAGACAATTAAATGCTTTAATTCAAGTAAATTATCACTTATATCTTGTAACTCATTGATTTTTCATGTGTGATAGGGTGTTTTGGTGGAGAACGTCAGTAAAACTGACGTTCTCGGTATAGGGTGAGTTTAAGCGGAGCCACCATTTAGCGGGGCATCGGTTTCCTGTACAGGATCTGCTACAGACATTCCCATCACCACGTCAGTTAACGCATCTTCAGGTAAAAAAGGTGCGCTGCCACCATCATTGACACTGCCAGATGCAGCCGCAAAATTATCGTCGCTATGGCTCTGGTTGTCTGTCTCTGATTGGGTGGTTGTACTGATTTTGCCATCCTCATTAATATTAATAACGATTTGCATGTTATTCTCCTTGTGCACCAATACCAACACCACAAACATTGTCATCTTTAATAGAATTTCTGTTTAGCATCTTCAAGCAGCTTAGTGATATCCATATCCGCTGTAATATATGCAGTTTGTTTAGAACCACTTTCAATTTTTTCTACGGTTGCTTTTTTGCTAGCCATGTTAATCCCCTTATTATTTAAGAACCTTCTATAGTTAGAGGGAAAGACTGCCTGTCTCAGAAGTGACTGTACTAAATTATTCAAAATGAAATAGATACGTTTTTACAAATATTGTGTGACCAATTACCGTGTCAGGATGTTATTTTTTGTTAGTGTTAACCAGTACGTATTATTATGAGCATTGTTTAACTATTTAAGGAAGAAATATATTATGTCAGAAATTCCAAGTTTAAGACGTGAGACACGCTATGGTATCCCCGCCGCCGATCAAATTTTATTTAATCGCTATTATCTTTTGGGGTACTCGTATTATTTTCGACAGGCGAAATGGGCATTGGAAATTATTAGCTCGGACAGAGTGTATATCTCTCCAGATAAAGTGGAGCGGCTTAATAATTTTAGGGCGGACTTTCGTATTCCTGAAATGTTTCGTGCAGATTTGGCTGATTATAAAAAATCTGGATTTGATCGTGGTCATCTGATTGCCAGTGCCGACAAACTGGAAACTGAATTACAAAATAGCGAAACTTTTTTGCTGTCCAATATGTCTCCACAGGCGTCACAATTTAATCGAAAAATATGGCGACAATTAGAACAGGACGTTAGGCGACTTAATGAAAAAAAGACTATTTTAGAAACTTACGTTATTTCCGGCCCTCTTTTTGATTTTGACAAGGCGGTAAAGAGTATTGGTACAGCAGATGGCAACGGCGTGTCCATACCTGTTCCACCGGCTTATTTTAAATCTATCCTAGCCGAAAATAATAAAGGCGCACTGCACATGTGGTCGTTTATTATCCCAAATCAGAACACTAATAAAACGATTGCTGATTTTCAAGTTTCCACGGTTGATGTAGAACGACTTTCAGGTGTTCAGTTATGGGAGCGACTGGTAGGTATAAAAATAGAAAAAGAGAAAAACAGAATTAGGAAAATATGGTAATATTCCGGCTGTCCTATCATTGTATTACGTAACTAGCTTTTATTAGTGAAATTTTGTTATGAAATAAAGATATTCTGTCAACTGATCTGCGGGTAGCGGTCGGCTGAATAGATACCCCTGCACATACTTGCAGTTATGTTGCCTGATAAAATCAAGGTGTCGACCATAAAACGACGCAAATAACATAATGGAGGAATAGCCTGTACCAAAATCATCAATGGTTATCTTAAAACCCAGTTTGCTAAGCGTTTTCAGTGCTACTATGGTACTTTGTTGATTTTCCATAAGCACGCTTTCTGTAATTTCCATTTCCAACATGTTAGGTAATACAGGATTCTTACTGGTGAAGGTCTCGATTTTATGAATAAAATATTGTACGTGGAATTGTCGACTTGAAACATTCACTGACATCATTAAATCAGAGAACCCGGCGCTATGCCAATTCTGTAATTGTTAATAGGCGGTTGTAATAACCCAATAACCTACCTGATTAATTAAACTTGTTTCCTCTAATAGTGGAATAAAATCATCAGGCGGGATCAATCCTAATTCAGGGTGCTGCCAACGTATCAGTGCTTCAACCCCGGTTATTTTATTCGTTTCAATATTAATTTGTAGTTGATAATAGAGTATAAATTCTTCTCGTTCGGGAGCATAACGTAAATTATTCTCCATTGTTAGAAGTTGAAATGCTTTTGCACTCATATCTGCCGAATAGAACTAGTGGTTATTTTTACCAGATTCCTTTGCTTTGTACATTGCAATGTCAGCATACTTTAGTAATGCACCTGCTTCTGTCGCATCATTCGGGAACAGGCTAATACCAATGCTGGTGGTAATAAAAAGTTCACGCCCTTCTACTTCAAGAGGTTGCTCCAGAGATAGTAATATTTTTTGTGCGAGGTGTGATACATTTTGTCCGTTTTCTGTATCATTAATATTTTTAAATCGATTAAGATCAATAAATAAAATAGCAACCATTGTTGAATAGCGTCTTGCATGTGCCAGGGACAGTCGTAGTCTATCCATAAATAAATTGCGGTTGGGTAATTTGGTTAAGGCATCATGATGAGCCATAAAATTAAGGCGTTTCTCATCTTCTATTCGGCTACTAATATCACGACCCGTTGATATAAAATTTGTTATGTCACCATTGGCATTCTTTATTGGAGTGATTGTCTTTTCTTCGTACTAAAGGTGACCATTTTTCTTTTTATTAATGAGTATATCTCTGAATGCATTGCCAGTTGATATGGTTTTCCACATCGAATGATAAAAATTGCTATGTTGTTCATCTGATTTTACTATACTAGATGGTCACCCACTACTTCAGAATAATGATAGCCAGTGATGTTTTCAAAGGCTGGGTTAACGTATTCGATAATACCTTTGCTGTCCGTAATCATCACTATATCGGCTGATTGTTCTAATGCACGAGACATTTGCTGCATTTGTAATTTGTCTTTTCGAGACTGGTTCATATTTCTAACCATATGTTCAATGCCAAGAATATTGTTGTCTTCATATTTAATATAATGTGCATTGATGGAAACCCATATGATAGAACCATCTTTATGTTGGTTAACATTCTCAATATTATTAAAGGATTCTTGTTGTTGTGCAATGTGGCTGAATATCTCTGTAACACTGTAACACGTTTAGCTTCTTCAGCAGGCATAAGATCAAACGGTGTTTTGCCAATAATTTCTTCAGGTGTGTAGCCCAGAATATCTAGAATCTTCGGGCTTGAATAAGTATAAACTGAATTCTTATCCGCCTCCCAAATCCAGTCACTAACCATTTCAACTAAATCACGGAATTATGTAAAGGTTATACAAAATGCGCATATAAACGTTTTTAAGATGATATTTATTTAAATATGTCATTAATTATTAAAGTTTAGGAATATTCGTCCGAAATAGCTGAAACGGTCATAGTCAATAACTTAAACATACATATAAATTGCATCTTTAAAGTAGTTATAGAGTAATGGATAGAGACAATATGGATAAACAGAAATTTTCACGTTTAACGCCGTCAGTGTTAGTCGTCATAGTGATTGTAATTTTTACATTAGTATCTGTTTTTACGATATTGGATAGTTCGGCTAACTTTACAAATATTATTAGCCTAATCGTTGGCATTGTTACGGCCGCTATCTTATCAGCAATATGGTGTTACAAATATATTAACCAATATATTCATCAGTTGTTAGTACAAGAGGCATCATTAACAAGTAATGAGCAGGTGACAGATACTTCTGATAACTTATCGAATCTGGAAAATACAGTTATACATATTTCAGATTTAGCAGTTAAACAAATTGATGAATCATGCGCACAAATGGATGTGGCAATGACCGATATGTCTGGACGTTTTGCAGGGCTTGTTGAGAAATTAGATTCTTCGATGAGTGCAGCCGAAGCAGCTACAGAAAATAATGGTCATGAAGATAATATATTTTCAGGTAGTCGGAAAAAATTAGGTAATATTACGGATGTATTAAGCGAATCACTCGTTGTTCGCGGTGTGATGTTTGCACAAGTACGTGAACTCGCCTCTCAAGTTACAAACTTGAAATCAATGGCCGAATCGGTTGAAAAAATTGCCTCACAAACAAATTTACTTGCCCTTAATGCTGCGATTGAAGCAGCTCGCGCCGGTGAGTTAGGGCGAGGTTTTGCGGTGGTGGCAGATGAAGTTCGAAGTTTATCTCATCAGTCAGGTAAAACCGGCGTGGAGATATCGGAACTAGTCAGTAATATTAGTGGTGCAATGGACAGTGCGCTGGCTCAGGTTGATGAGTTAGCCGAGAAAGATAAAAAGGTAGAGTCGGAAGCAAAAGAATCTGTTAACGAAGTTTTAAATAATCTTGAAGGGATCACAAATGGTCTTAAAGATTCATCCAGTATTCTTAAAGAAAATAGTCAGGGCATACAGGCAGAGATATATGATGTTCTTCAGTCCTTGCAATTTCATGATCGCATTACTCAAATTTTAACCCATGTTAGAGATTCTTTTGATGTCTTCCGCTGTGAGGTGGAAGGCTGTCAAGAAAAGCGTGTTAATGGTGAAACAAGCTTTATAGACAAAAATAAAATTATGGATCAGTTGAAATCAGGCTATGTGACGAAAGAACAAAAAATTCTACACGATGGTGGAGATGTGTCTGGACCACAAGTTGAAGAAATTGAATTTTTTTAAAAAATTGTTATAAGAAATTGGTTGTACAGTATTAAATATATAAGGCAGGAGAGCAACATGGCAAAAACAATTCTTGTGGTCGATGATTCAGCATCTTTGCGACAAGTGGTAGCAATCGCACTTAAGGGGGCAGGTTACGATGTACTTGAAGCCGGTGATGGTAAGGAAGGTTTGGCTAAGCTTGATGGTAAAAAGATTAATCTGATTGTGAGTGATGTCAATATGCCTAATATGGATGGTCTTGAAATGGTACAGGAAGTTAAGAAAATGGCGGCCTATAAATTTACGCCAATTATTATGCTAACGACAGAGGCTGGTGCGGACATGAAAGAAAAAGGCAAAGCAGCCGGAGTAAAGGCCTGGGTGGTTAAACCTTTTAAGCCAGACCAGATGTTAGATGCAGTTTCTAAATTAATCGCACCATAATTAATATGTTGTAAATAAATACCAGGCAAGGATTGTTTTATGTTTAAAGAAAAAAGATTAAATAAAGGGCATGGCAAAGTGATGTTAAGTGATGAACTTACTATTTATGAAGCCGATGAACTTAAGGGGAAACTGGCCAAGTATACGGATCCTGAAAAATGTAAATCAATGACCATCGACATGAGTGAAGTGGTTGAAATTGACACGGCCTGTATTCAAATATTGATGCAACTTAAACAGGAATTTAATCATGCCGAACGGGATTTGAGAATTATTTCACATAGTCCGGCTGTGATAGAAATTTTCGATTTATATAATCTAAGCTCTTTTTTTGGCGACCCGATGGTATTGGCCAGTTAGGTATTCAAAATATGCTAGATGTACAGAACAGATTAATAGTTTACTTATTCAGGAGTCGAAATTATGACTGACAGTGCAATCAATATTTTCATTCAGGAAGCACAGGAATTACTGGAAAGTATGGAGCAAGCTTTGCTTGCGATGGAAGATAATCCTGATGATGATACTCATGTAAACGCTATTTTTCGTGCGGCACATACTATTAAGGGTACGGGTGGCATATTTGGTTTTGACTATGTTGTTACCTTTACCCATGTTGTTGAAAATATACTCGATAATGTACGTCAGGGAGAATTAAAAATTGATAGCACTCTAATTGCTTTGCTATTACAAGCAAAAGATCATATGGAAGTCCTTGTTGAGGCTGCGGCGGTTACGCAACAAGATCCGGATGAAGAAGTCTTGGCGCAAGATGCAAATTTAATTAAACAATTACAACGTTATTTAGGTGAAACAGACAATATAGATGAATCGACTGTTGATGAAACACAGGCCGATGGATTACATGAATTAAATGCCACGACAGACAGCCATAATCAAGTAGAAAAGATGAGCGATGGCAAACCAGTTGCTTCCGAAAATTGGCATATTTCTATACGTTTTGATCCGGAAGTATTACAGCATGGCATGGACCCATTATCGTTTTTACGTTATTTGCAGAAAATGGGTGAAATTATTAATACCACAACCCTTACTGATAACCTTCCCCGTTATGAAGATTTGGAACCAGTACATTGTTATCTGGGATTCGAAATTGAATTTCATAGTGATGCCACGAAAGAACAAATTGAACAGGTCTTTGAATTTGTACGTGAGCTTAGCACGATTAATATTCTTCCTCCGCAAGCAAATATATCCGAATACGCCAGTTTTATCGATGCACTGGATGATGAGAATTTACGCATAGGTGAAATTTTAGTTGCAAGCGGTGCGCTTACTCAACATGAATTAGATGAAGCCCTAGCTACTCAGAATGGTGAAGCATCAGGTGTTAATAACGAGGTTAAACCAAAACTTGGTGAGGTTCTGGTCGAAAACAAAGTAGTACAAAAAGAAGTTGTTAATGCCGCTGTAAAAAAACAGGGTGTGACCAGAGAAAAATCAGGTGGTGGTTTGAGAGTTTTACGCGTTGATGCCGATAAACTGGATGATTTGATAAACCTAGTCGGTGAATTGGTCATCTCTGGTGCAACAACGAATTTGCTGGCAACACGTCTTGCAGATGAAGATCTACTTGAATCTATGTCACAAATGTCTCGTTTAGTTGAAAATATTAGAGACAGCGCACTGACATTACGTATGGTGCAAATTGGAGAAACGTTTAATCGTTTTAAACGTGTTGTGCGGGATGTGAGTAAAGAATTAGGTAAGAATATTCAACTTGAAATTAATGGTGCAGATACCGAATTAGATAAAACCGTTATAGAAAAAATAGGTGATCCATTAATGCATTTAGTTCGTAATGCAATGGATCATGGGATTGAAACAAATGAGGAACGTTTGTTAACCGATAAGCCGGCAAAAGGAACCTTAAAACTAAATGCCTATCATGAGTCAGGTAGTATCGTGATTGAAGTTGAAGATGATGGTCGTGGGCTTAATCGCGATAAGATTTTAGCCAAGGCTATGGAAAAGAACCTGATTGCCGATGGACAAGTGTTAACCGATCATGAAATTTATAAATTAGTACTTGAAGCTGGATTTTCAACGGCCGACAAAGTAACTAATTTATCCGGTCGTGGTGTTGGCATGGATGTCGTTAAACGAAACATAGAAGCATTGCGTGGCACCATTGACATTACCAGTGAGGCGGGAGCCGGTTCAAAGGTTGCTATTCGGTTACCGTTAACACTCGCTATTATCGATGGTTTTATGGTTGGAGTGGGCGAGTCTTGTTATGTTATTCCACTTGATATGGTGATTGAATGTATTGAGATGGATGATATTGATACCTCGGTTAATAGTGAGCAGGGTTATATTAATCTACGTGGTGAAGTCTTACCTTTTATTCAATTAGGTGAAATGTTTGAAGATACGGTAAAAGGAAATAATCAGCAGAACATTGTGGTGGTCGAATTCGCAGGTTATAAAGCCGGTATTATTGTTGATGAATTACTTGGTGAATTTCAGACTGTGATCAAACCTATGGGTAAGGTCTTGCAAAATTTACGGGGTGTCAGTGGTGCGACTATCTTGGGTACAGGTGATGTGGCTGTTATTCTGGATATTCCTAATCTGGTACAACGCATGGTACAACAAACAAATCACACCGGGCAGACGACCCATAACTCAAACAATATCCATTAACGAATAAACTTAATATCAGGCAACGATGTGATTATTCAGTTTAATAAAACAACAACTAAGGTATCACTCTAATGAAAAATATCTATCATTCAATTATTATACTTATCGGTATGATGAGCCTATCTATAATGGCATATGGCAGTGAGCAACATATTGGTAAACCCCACTGGAGCTATACGGGTTCGGAGGGGCCAGCTTCTTGGGGTCGTCTCTCTAATGATTATCGTACTTGTAAATCAGGTGTCAATCAGTCGCCTATTAATATTACAGCGCCGATATCGTCAAGATTATTTAAGTTGGAGTTTGACTACCGCAGTGTACCGTTGCAAATACTTAATAACGGCCACACCATACAATTTAACTACAGTGACATCAGTCTCAACGATGAACATTTTGTTACGATTGATAATAAACGTTACCCAATGCCGAGTGCGATACAGCACAACAGTATTTTACTTGTGAGTGGCGAACCCTATAGCCTTCTACAAGTTCATTTTCATAGTCCGTCAGAACATGCAGTTGATGGTATTCGTTATCCCTTAGAAGCACATTTTGTACATATGAACAAACAAAATCAATTAGCTGTCGTGAGTGTATTATTTAAAGATGGTCAGGATAATCCTTTTATTAGCCGTGTCTGGCAGCACATGCCAACATCAACACAGGCTGCGACACTGATCAATGGTGTAAGCGTGAATGTTAACGATCTGTTATCAAATAAACGTAGTTACTATCATTACCGCGGTTCATTAACAACACCACCTTGCAGTGAAGGGGTTCGTTGGTTTGTGATGAAAGAAAAACAGGAAATCTCAAAACAACAAGTTGCTGCTTTCCTTCAGGTTATAAATAAAAATGCACGGCCGCTACAGCCGATTAATCAACGTTATCTGCTGACAGCTAACTAGATATGACTGTCTTAGTTTTTCAAGGAGAATAGAAAATGAAAATTAATTTTCAGAATATATCAATCAGAAATTTATCTATAAAATCCCTAGTTATAGGATTAGTGGCTTTTTTACTTAGTTTAACAGCGATTACTGCTTTCATTGCTATCAACAAGATGGGGAAGATAGGCGATGAGGTTACTTCTATTGCCGAAATTGATATACCGCTGACTAATGTCGCCACACAGATCGCCTCACATCAACTTAAACAGGCGATCTATCTAGAGCGTGCACTACGTTTTGGTTATGAGATGCGCGAAGAATCTTCGGCAAGTGTTCGCTTTAAACATTCACTGGAAAATTTTGAGACCTTTTCGAACATGCTCAGCGAAGAATTGAAAATGGGTGAACGCCTAGCAGCGGTGGCGCGTGCAGCGGTAGACGGTGACGCTGGAAAAAACGAATTTACGCATATATTGAGTACTTTCAAAAAAATAGGAAAAGAACATACCAACTATAAAAAAAATGCCAAGCAGGCTTTTAAGCTAATCCTGCAGAACAAGATGCATCAAGCCCATGTTTTAGCGGAAAAAATTGAAAAAGAACAGAGTCAACTCGATAATGAACTGGAATCTTTAATGGATGAGCTTGAAAAATTCACCATGGCATCTGCCGCACGAGCCGAAATTGATGAGCGTAGCGCCATTACCATATTATTAATTGTGCTATCGACTTCACTGGTTATTGGTTCTATCATCGCGTTCATTGTCATCCGGGGTATGCTACAGCCGATAATTGGCATGAAATACACAGTCGAGAAAATGAGTAAAGGTGATTTCACTTACCGCTCACCAGATTATGGTAATTCTGAAGTTGGTCAGATGATGAAATTGCTCAATGATTTTATCAAAAAAATTGAAGGGGTATTAATCGATGTTTCTAATTCTGTTACCAGTGTGGCATCAGCCTCTGAACAAGTGAGTGCGACATCGCAGAGTTTGTCACAAGCGGCTAGCGAACAAGCGGCCAGTATCGAAGAAACCAGTGCCTCACTGGAACAAATGAGTGCTTCGATTTCACAAAATACTGATAACGCCAAAGCGACCAATACGATTTCTCAAGAAGCATCTGGACGAGCTAACGAGGGTGGTGGTGCTGTTAACGAAACCGTGAGAGCAATGAAAAATATTACGGATAAAATTATCTTAATTGAAGACATTGCTTATAAAACAAATTTACTGGCTTTGAATGCCGCGATAGAAGCGGCACGTGCCGGTGAACATGGTAAAGGATTTGCGGTGGTCGCTGACGAAGTACGCAAGTTGGCCGAACGCTCACAAACATCGGCACAGGAAATCAGCGAATTGGCCGGAAACAGTGTGAAAGTAGCAGAGCGGGCAGGTGAATTAATTACTCAAATTGTGCCTGAAATACAAAAGACAGCGGATTTGGTTGAAGAAATTGCGGCGGCTTCGGAAGAGCAAAGCGTCGGAGTAGGACAGGTAACCGTAGCGATGGAACAATTGGACAAAGCTGCACAACAAGGAGCTGCGGCTTCTGAACAACTGGCGGCCACTTCGGAAGAAATGAATTCGCAAGCTGAGGATTTGCAACGCATAGTGAGTTTTTTCAAATTGAGTCAGCCAGCTGAACAACAGTCGAGTGAACGACCTGCCTTTAAAAGTGTATCCGTTATGGCTAGTCATTCAAGTCTTGCTGAAAATCTGGATGAGACTGTTATTGAAGAACATTTTAAAAATTTTGAATAAGCTTATGTGTCTTTCTAACGTTTCATTGATACATATATTTACATAAAAGAAAGTCACAGGAGATATGTCATGAAATGGTTTAAAAATTTATCAATTGGTAAAAAATTACTCAGTGGTTTTGGGGTAGTGGCTAGTTTGGTTGTGGTTTTGTCTGTGATGATTTACATCGACGTAGCTGAGGTTACGGATATTGATACACGTGTTATTAATTTACGTGCCCCTACTGTACTGGCATCCAGTAAGATGAAAAACGGTATTAATCATTCATTAGCGGCTTTACGGGGATGGATGATTTTGGGTAAGGATAAATTTAAAAATGAACGGGGTAAAGCCTGGCATGAAATTGATGAAGCCTCCTCTACTATGGAAAAATTTTCCAAAAATTGGACTAATCCTAAAAATATTGAACGATTGAAAAATATAAAGAATCATCTTTCTCAATTTAGACTGGCACAACAGGAAATTGAAGATATCAGTGGTACGATGGCCGACACACCCGCAACAAAAATTCTTGTTGAACAAGCCGCTCCAAAAGCAGCAATATTGGTTAAAGAAATTACTAACATGATTAATATTGAAGCGGGCCTACCTGCAACACCTGAACGCAAAGCACTATTAGGCATGATGGCTGATGTGCGTGGTACAGCCGGGTTAGCTCTTGCCAATATTCGGGCATTTTTACTAACTGGGGATAAAAAATTCCATAAAAGTTATGAAAAGTTCTGGTCTAAAAATATTAAACGTTATGCTGATTTAACGCATAACAAATACCTGCTAAACCCAGCACAAAAAATAGCCTTTAATAATTTTGCAACAGCCTATTCGGTATTCAAGACTTTGCCTGCAAAAATGTTTAGCATTCGTGGCGGCAAACAATGGAATCTGGCGAATTATTGGCTAGGGACTAAAGCGGCTCCTCGTGCTGTAGCCATTATGAAAGATTTAACGGCTATGGTTGCTAACCAGAATAAATTGATGGCGATGGATACGGCTACATCTCATGCGGCAGCATCTGCTCTTGATACATTTATGATTATTCTCAGCACCGTGATTGTTACTATGGCAATAGGAATAGGGGTGTGGGTTACAGGTATTATTACAACACCGATTAATGCCATGAAGGCAGCAGCGGATGATTTACGGGATGGTGATGGTGATCTCACTTATCGCTTGTCTGATTTTGGTCGGGACGAGTTAGGACAAACTGCCAAAGCATTGAATGGTTTTATTGAGAAAATGCAGGGTGTGCTGATTGATGTTTCCAATTCTGTTACTAGTATGGCTTCAGCTTCTGGAGAAATCAGTGCTACCTCACAAAGTCTGAGTCAAGCTGCCAGTGAACAGGCCGCGAGTATTGAAGAAACCAGTGCTTCACTGGAACAAATGAGTGCTTCGATTTCACAAAATGCCGACAATGCTAAAGCCACTAATAGTATCTCACAAAAAGCTTCGGATGGTGCCAACGAAGGTGGGGCAGCAGTAAGCGAAACCGTGGGAGCAATGAAAAATATTGCGGACAAAATTATTTTAATTGAAGACATTGCTTATAAAACCAACTTATTGGCACTCAATGCTGCGATTGAAGCGGCTCGCGCCGGTGAACATGGTAAAGGGTTTGCAGTGGTGGCTGACGAAGTACGTAAGTTGGCTGAACGCTCACAAACCTCGGCGCAGGAAATTAGTGAACTGGCAGGTAATAGTGTGAAAGTAGCTGAACATGCGGGTGAGTTAATTACCCAGATTGTTCCTGAAATACAAAAGACAGCCGATCTGGTTGAAGAAATTACGGCGGCTTCGGAAGAACAAAATGCCGGGGTGGGTCAGGTTACCACTGCAATGGAACAACTGGATAAGGCCGCACAACAAGGAGCTGCGGCCTCAGAACAACTAGCAGCCACCTCCGAAGAAATGAGTTCGCAGGCTGAGGATTTGCAGCGCATTGTAAGTTTTTTCAAATTGGGTCAACAGGATATGGCTTCTCATTCAGTTGTGGCCTCTGGTGGAACAGGGATAAGTAATTCAAATCTGGCAGAAGATTTATCACTTGAGTTGCCTGAAGAACATTTTAAAAATTTTGATTAGGCTTTATTACAAATATTGCAAAGACAGGATGAATTGGAGATTACTATGAATGAAATAATAGAAACACAGAATAGTTCTGATTCTGCCGGGCAGTTAGTGGAATCGGCTCAACATACTGTTGATGTGTCGGAGGACGGGCTTGAACAGAATAATAAATTAGAAAAATATCTAACATTTTACATTGCAGGTAATGTGTTTGGTGTAAATATTGAATTCGTTAATGAAATTATTGAACATGGTCGTTATACGCGTGTACCGTTAAGCCAATCGAATATACGTGGTGTGATTAACCTGCGAGGGCACGTGGTGCCCGTTGTCGATTTAGCAAAGCGCCTGGGTTATGAATCGCAACCGGTGAACAAGCGTACCTGTATTATTATTGTTGATATGGAAGATGATGATGAAAAAATCGATCTTGGGTTTGTAGTCGATGCTGTAGACGAAGTTATTGATATAAACAGTGACAATATTGAAGCTGCACCTGGATTTGGTTTGGATATTCGACAGGATTTTATAGAAGGTATGGGTAAATTACAAAACGATAATTTTGTTAAATTACTCGATCTGAAAACGGTTTTGTCAGTTAACGAACTTTCCGGCATAACAGCAGGAGAACAAGCTGATGGATAACTTTAATCAGGAACTAACGACTATGACATCAAATTCCAATCCATTGCAGATAATTATGGCTTTGCAACAGCATGTAAAGGATATTACCCGACATGCGGGTAAGGTGTATTTGACGGCACTCAATGCGATGTTTATGGCACGACGGGTATCATCAAAGACCATGGCATACACACGGGTTACTACCGAACTACGTAAATTCAGTCGCCAAATGGATGAACGTATGCACATACTGTCCGGTAAATGCTCGGCGATGACTTATAAAATTGCTGATGGCAGCAAAACTATGAAACGAAAGAAAAAAATGCGACTAGCATTACAAATGATAAAAACGTCAAACTCAAAATTGATTGCTAATTTACGTCATTATTATAAATATGACAGTGACAGTATTGCGAGTTTGTTTGATGAAATGCGAGAGGTTATTCGTATCGAATTGGTACGTATTAATGATTTAACAAGAATAGGCCAAAACCTTGTTGTATTGTCAAAAGTGGAGGCCATGCAGGCAGAAGACTATACGGATGTATTAGTGGATATTTCAGCTAGAATTGAATCAAATCTGGAAGAGATTGACATGATTGTGAAAGGAATGCGGCAGAAAATTGCGGCTTAATTAAAAAAGGGAAATATAAATGAAAACAGTTCAATATATTTATGAAAGCGGTGAACACAAATGGGCCATAATCGCACGTGACCCAGATAAAAAAAATTATGTTATTGATACGAATGAGTATCTTGTTATCAATAACGGAAATGCAATGTTGTTGGAGCCGGGGGGGCAAGAAGTTTTTGCTTCTGTATTCTCTGCTATTAGTGAACATTTTAATCCAGAAGATATTAAAGTTCTGTTTGCCTCGCATCAAGACCCCGATGTTATTTCGTCTTTGGATTTCTGGCTAGAAGTTAATCCTGAACTTAAGTGTTATTTAAGTTGGTTATGGGGTTCATTTGTGACCCATTTTGGTGGTACTGATAAAACATTTATTAATTTGCCAGATGATGGTGAAAATATAGATTTTTACGGGCTAAAACTCTTTGCGATGCCTGCACATTATCTGCATTCGTCAGGTAATTTTCATATGTATGATAAAAAAGCAAAAATATTATTTACTGGTGATGTTGGAGCTGCAATGTTGCCGCATGATCAGAACGAAATTTATGTAACAGACTTTAGTAAACATATTAAGTATGCAGAAAATTTTCATCGACGTTGGATGGGATCAAATGAGGCTAAGCAGGATTGGTGTGTGCGTGCATCCAATATGGATATTGATATGTTGTGTCCACAACATGGAGCCATTTATCAGGGTGAAGATGTAAAACGTTTTATTAACTGGTTCTCTGACCTTAAAGTCGGTCTTTTTGCATGATATGAGTATTGTTCGTACTGCAATTGTCGATAATGTAAAACCAATGATGAGTATAGCTAAACCTGCGATTGTTGATAACTTTCAAATAACAGAGAAGGAATTCAACCTGTTTCGTAAATTAATTTATGACAAAGCAGGTATTTCAATGGCCGAGACCAAAAGAGGTTTAGTACAAGGCCGGCTTACAAAACGTTTACGGCATTATCGGTTACGTAATTTTAGTGAATATTATGATTTAATTCATCGTAGTGCCGATGGTACCGAAATGCAGATGTTGGTGGATCTGTTAACAACCAATGAAACTTATTTTTATCGTGAACAAAAGCATTTTGATTTTGTTGCAGATACAGTAATTAAAGACTTAAAAAAAATTAATGACTTTAAAATATGGAGTGCAGCTTGTTCGTCTGGTGAAGAACCTTATTCTCTTGCTATGTTGTTAGCCGACAAGCTTGGAATTAATGCCAATTGGGATATTCTAGCAACTGATTTAAATCAGCAAATATTGGATACAGCAAAGCGTGGCCTTTACCTAATGTCGGTAACAGAAAAAATTCCCAGAAATTATTTGCGTGAATATTGTTTGCAAGGCCAAGCTCAATATTCAGACTTCTTTATGTTGTGTAAAGCTATCCGGTCAAAAATAGATTTTCAGCAATTGAACCTGAACAGTGAATGGAAATGTAGTGGTCCCTTTGACCTGATTGTATTACGAAATGTAATGATTTATTTTGACAGAGAAACTCGGAAAAAATTGGTTGCACGGATGGCAAATAAACTTAAACCAAATGGTTATTTGTTTATTAGCCATTCTGAAACATTGTCGAGCATTAGTGATCGTTTTAAATGTGTGCAGCCTGCTATTTATAGATTGAAATAATAAATGAATAAAGAACATTATATCATTGAAGGTGAGTTTTATTTTGGAAGTGATGTGAAGTCAGTATCAACTTTATTGGGATCCTGTGTTGCGATTGTGGTGTGGCATCCGAAAATAAAGGTGGGTGGCATGTGTCATATTATGCTTCCAGAGCCAGGTTTAAAAGACTGTAGTAATAAATATGCGAATTGCGCAATTGCTAACTTTATTCGTTGTATTTATAAGATTAATACACGGCCTCAGGATTATCAAACCTATATTTACGGTGGTGGTGCAATGTTTGTAAATACTATTCAGTCTAAAAATAGTATAGGGCAGAGAAATATAGAAGCATCAAGAAAAATATTACTTAAGGAAAAGTTTATAATTCGGGGTCAGGATACAGGTGGGAATTTTTATCGGAAGATAAAGTTAAATCTTATAACTGGCGACATTAATCTTAAAGCGATTGATATTGAAGAAGGAAATAAGGCTATATTGCATGGGTAAAATAAAGGTTATGGTTGTTGATGATTCTGCGGTTATCCGTCAGGTAATGACAAAAATTATTGCGTCAGATCCATCGTTGGTATTATCTGCTGCTGTCATTGACCCAATATTTGCAATGGCGCATATTAAAAAAGAACGTCCTGATGTGATTGTGCTCGATGTTGAAATGCCACGCATGGATGGCATTACTTTTTTGAAAAAAATAATGGAAGAAAATCCTATCCCGGTTGTTATGTGTTCGACGCTAACGCTTGCGGGTTCAGACACATCGATGCAAGCAATGGATGCGGGTGCGATTGGATTTATTTCAAAACCAAAAGTGAGTGTTAAGGGTTATCTTGAAGAAGAATCTTTAATGGTTATTGATACAATTAAAGGTGCTGCAAAAGCTAATCTGAAAAAAATCAGATTGCCACCCGTCAAAATAAAGCACCCAGCACCCAAGTTAACCGCCGATTCGGTTATTCCTGCTGCAACGCATAACCGGGCAATGGCGGAGACAACGCAAAAAATTGTTGTTATGGGTACGTCTACAGGGGGAACACAGGCACTTGAATATGTACTATCGGCTTTGCCCAAAACGGCTCCGGGGATTGTTGTTGTTCAACATATGCCTGAAAAATTTACCGCTCAATTTGCGCAGCGTCTTAATAATGTTTCGGCGGTCAATATAAAAGAAGCAGAACAGGGAGACCGTGTTCTTCCTGGACATGTTTTAATTGCTCCCGGCGGTAAACATATGTTGTTAAAACGAATGGGTGCGCAATACAGTGTTGATGTTAAAGATGGTCCATTGGTAAGTCGGCACCGGCCGTCTGTCAATGTGTTGTTTCGTTCAGCTTCTCAGGCGGCAGGTAAAAATGCATTAGGTATTATTATGACAGGCATGGGGGATGACGGTGCATCCGGTATGAAAGAAATGCACGATGTGGGTTCTAAAACAGTGGCTCAGAATGAAGATACTTGTGTGGTTTTTGGTATGCCGAAAGAAGCAATTAAACACGGTGGTGTCGATGAAACGTTGCCATTACAAGATATTGCAGAAAGTATTATGCAGTTTGGTAGTGTGATGAAACATTAAATTTTTTTGTTAAGTGTCGATAAAGTATTAAAGCCCAATGGGCTGGAGGGTAATGTAATGAATTTAGCAAAAGTTGAAGTTGGTCAGGCAGCACAGATAGACAATGACGCGGTGATGAAGTATTTAACATTCCAGTTAGGCAAAGAATTGTATGCCGTTAATATTATGGCTGTTCGTGAAATATTTGAATATGGCGAAGTTACCGCAATGCCAATGATGCCGGATTTTATTTGTGGAGTTATCAATCTACGCGGTCGAGCGGTTCCGGTTATTGATTTAGCCAAACGTATGCAACAAGGCGAAGCTAATTTTTCGCGCTATGCCTGTATTATCATTGTTGAAATGCATTATGGTGATAGTGCAATGGATATTGGCGTTATCGTGGATGCGGTAAGTCGTGTGATTGATCTTAAAAATTCTGATATTGATAATACCCCAACCTTTGGTGGAAATATCCGCACGGATTTTGTAACCGGACTTGGAAAAATTGATGAACAATTTGTTATATTGCTCGACATGGAGAGTGTTTTATCAATGAGTGATCTTAAGATGTTGTCGGAAGTGGCAGATGATAATGATGTTGATACTGTTAGTGATCATGCTGGCGTAGAATAATATTGTTAAAACAGGAGTTTGTATATGTGTAGTTATAATATCTCGAAAAAATTATTTGGTTATTATATCGTAGTGTTGATAATTTCGTTTTCTTTTTTATCAAGTCATGTTGTAGCGAAACAGGATAATAATAAGATACATGGTTATTCTAATCTTTATGGTGTAGTGACTCCAAGCCAAGTCTATGCATTATTGGAAAATTATAATGTAGCATTACTGCATTACGTGAAAACGCATAAACGTAGTTTATTAGGAAAGGTTAAAGCAGAAAAGTTAGTTGTTTTTAAAAACAAGAAACCTGAAGATGTATTTGTTATATTAAATAAACTCAGTAGTAAAGTCGATAAATTAACGCGTCGAGTAAAGCAAAAGCCGATGACGCGGGTGAAGCGTGAAAAGGCAAAAGCTATTCCGGCGGAAGTTTTTTTGCAAGCAGGTAATAATTTAGATGCTTTTGTTCAATACATGCATTCTATTGAAGTGGATAAAAGTTGGGGGCAGTTCTATACAAACAGAACGTATAGCGTTGGTAAAACGCCTGACAATGTTTATGCTTTGGTCGATTTGTTATTGCGAAAAACCAATTATATATTGTCGTAATGAGTTGTTTCGAGTGTAAGTTGTTGCTCTAAATTTAATCAAAATCATGTAACCACTGTGTGAGTGGTATCCATTGCTCAATATCAGCGCGGGCAGACTGGCTGCGCATGTCAAAAATACTTAAGCCTTGCTCCATTCCGTGTAAATAATTTACCGAATCCTTTAATGTTGTGAGTAAGGGGATATTTACCTGATTAGTAAAACGTAATAGTGTCTGATAAACGTTGCTGCGTAATCGAACACGGTTTGCCACAAGCCCAATGTGTTTATCGTGGGTGGTGGTGCGAAATTTTAGCATTAGTTGGTAGATAAGATGGCTTGCCGTGCGAATATCAATGGGGGAAGGTAGCACCGGGATTAATATGGTATCTGCCTGTGCCAGCCATTTAGGTAATTCTTTATGATTTAGGGCGGCTGGCGTATCCATAACAAGATATTCAATGTCGGGCGGCAATGAAAGCTGTCCATCTATCGGCTTTGTACCATATATATAAGGTTTGTCGGGTGGCCGGCTTTGTAACCAAGCGAGGCTTGTTTGTTGGGCATCATAATCGGCTAGAGCAACCCGCACTCCCCAGTTTGCCAAATAAGCTGCGAGATTAGCCGCTATTGTGCTTTTGCCACTGCCCCCTTTCGGGTTCAATACCATAATTGAACGCATTTATTGCCCTTTGCCTGAAGTGGCCAGAGATTTATTATTTTAAGATCTCTTTTAATTCCTCATAGTATAGACAATATTTAATCGATTGGAGCTTCGTTTATTTTGAAATTTAAGTGCTTAACCCACTTGTTGTGATGAAATGGTTTGCCGTTGTGAACGTGTCTTTTCAAGGTGTTCGCGTACATGTTGAGTCTGACCCATTTGGTTGCCAAGATGAAAACCAAGTTTAAAGAAGATGTAGCCCATGATGGCACTAACAGAAAGACCAATTACAAAAAATAACATCATTATGACCTCCAAATGATGAGGGTGGGTGTAGCCATTTTAGACTGATTGGGGGCAGCAGAAATAGCGGTGTGACATATGTTAAGTATCGACCAAATTGCCGAAAATTTAAATTTATTTTTGTGAGCCAAGCATGATATTGGCAGAATAATTGCCGGTGATGGTGAGTTATGTGAAGTGGTCGGCCTTAAGAGGCGGGGACTTTAGCCGCGCGTTGTTTGGCTATAGTGAGGTCATGCGCAATCGGGAGCATCCGTTCGAGTAACGTGGATGAAGGCAACCCCAGACGTTTTTCATAGATTACCGTGTAAGTAAGTACTCGCTTAAGATAATTGCGTGTTTCATTAAAGGGTATCATTTCTACCCAGAGGTCGGCCGGTACACTGGTGCCAGCTTCAGGTAGCCAAGATTTTACCCGTGAAGTCCCCGCATTATAAGCTGCTGTTGCTAATACTGGATGGCCGTTGTAACGGTCAGAAATACGTTTTAAGTAACCCACGCCAAGACGAACATTGGTGGTGATATTGAGTAATGCCTTTCGAGTGCTACGCATATGGACGCGTAAACGGCGGGCAATTTGTCGGGCGGTTCTTGGCATAAGCTGCATTAAGCCTAGGGCACCTGCTCCCGATTTCGCATCGGGTGTAAAGGCACTTTCCTGACGGATAACGGCGAAGATCCAAGCTGGGTTAATGTTTTGTTTTTGTGATTGTTTAACCACTAATGCTTGATGCGTTAACGGGAAACGGAGTTCCAGATCATCCCAGTATTTGGCTTGAGCGAGGGCCTGAATGGCGCGATCAGGCCATTGCCATTCAGCCGCGAGTCTTGCTGCAGCTAGCATTTGAGGTTGGCTCATTCGTGCAACGGCATAATTCCATTCACGTCGTGCATCAGCGGGACGTTTAAGAGCAAGCAGTTCCCGTGCGCGCAAAATGGCTGGAATTTTCTCAAGTTTATTTATTGTACGGCTGTTATAACGAACAGGACGATGGCTAAGTCGATAGACCTGACCAATACGATCTGCGGCCAAAAACCCATAGTAATTACGCGAATCGGTATTGAGCAGATAATAACTGCGTGCCTCATCAAGTTCACCGACCGCTTCCAATGCGCGTGCGCGCCAGTAAAACCATTTGGGTTCCTGTTGTAACGCGGGTGAGAGTCGGTTAATCCAGTCGAGAGCGGATGGCCAGTCTTGATCTTGGATAGCCGTCATCACATGCCAACTGCTTAGCTTGTCATCGACAAGATGAATATCCAGTTTTGCTATCCAATTACGTGCTTCATCGGTATCCTCTTTTAGCAAGGCTATGGACAGCCGACGTAAAATACGTTCACGTTCTTCTGTTTTAAAATTGTAAGCTTCGAGTAACGGTTGCCACAGTTTAGCTGCTTGTAGTGGATTTTTGAGCGCCATACGTGACAAACCATCGGCTATCATCCAACGGAGCATTTTAGGTCGCGCTTTTTCAGGGAAATAGGCGTGTGCTTTAACAATATATTCTGGGTTGCGACGGATTTTCGACCACATATTAACCCAGAATCGTTCATTTTTTGGTAGGTAATTGCGTGCCAGATAACGTGCGAGCCGTGAGTGCCCTGCACGCATGGTAAGGTGGATGCGTTGCCAGATAAGCGTATTACTGAGTTGCCCCGATTTGTACCACTGACGAATAGAGCTACTGCATTGTTTGGGCAATGATTTATTAGTTAACCAAAGCCCCTCAAGAACGGCGTAGGCACTGGCTGTTTGTTTGGTTTTGAGTAATGCTTGAGCAAAATAACACTGCATGCGTTGGTTGTTATTAGGGTAGTAATTATTAATAAATATTTGCCAACGGCCGCGACGTGCCAAATTCTTAAGCCAACGATGACGCAGTCGGATAGAAACCGGTGTGCCCGCATTTTCATTAATAAAATTCTTGATCTTACTGACGGATAGATGAGACAGACGACGTGTGTATTCATTGAGTTTTAAATAGGGATACAGAGGGTAATGACGCAGTTTTTGTTCTAACTGTCGGTATGTTTTACGATGACCGAGGCGTAAGGCACGTTGCGCCGCTTCATACTGGTAGCGTTGGGTAATAATTTTTTGTGCGTCAGAATAAGCAAAAGCTGATTTTGGAATAGAAATAAGCCCCAAAAGAGTCAATATAGCCAAAAGTAACGCGACCGATGGTAGAACGGAGAGCGTCAATATTGGGCTGATTTTGAGTGTTTTGAGCTGCATCTTATTGATCATTCATGAATTATGCCAACAGTTATTAAACTAGTTTCTAGCTAAATTGAGTTAACTCATTGAATTACAAAAAAATACAAATAAGTAACACACCGTCCTAACATTAGCATATCGGCACGGTTTGCGTATAGATGAAGTGTTATTTGTAGAGTGAGTCACATCCCGACTAAAAACATATTTTCTACGGGAGGTGGGCTAGAGATAGCCCTTTATTCATTGTGGTTATCGTTAGCTAAGAGCAGCATCATTTTCAAACACTTCTTTAAGATATTCTATCAGTTGTTTTATCCTAGCGGGGGTGAATTGGCGGGATGGCCTTACTGCGTACAGTCCAAAGGGTTTTGGACAATATTGCGTTAAAATAGACTTAAGGGTGCCTGTTTGTAGCGCATTAGCGACAATAAATGTTGGTAGCAAAGTGATACCAATACCACCTATGGCAGCATCTCTTAATACCTCACCATTGTTAGTGGAGAGGGTTCCGCTGACATCAAATTTGTGCATTTTTCCTGTTTTCAAGTAACTCCATTCCTCTTTCATGCTAATGTGGTTGTAATGCAGACAGTTATGGCTGACCAGATCAGACGGGCTTTCAGGTTCACCATGCTGCTCTAAATAGGTTGGTGAAGCACAAAAGACTCTTGGAATAGACGCAATACAGCTTGCCACGAGCGATGAGTCTTCGGCTATCCCGATTCTGATTGCGATATCGATCCCTTCAGACACAATATCTGTAAGGCGATCTTCAAGTTGCAGCTGCACTTGAAGCTCCGGGTAGCGTTTCATAAAATCAGGCAGTACCGGTGCCACACACATTGTTCCAAAACTTAACGGCGCGGCGATACGTAAGTGCCCTTTAACCGTTTTATTATCTTGCTGTAGCCGTTCTTCGGCTTCATCCAATGAGCAAAAAATATTCTGTAGATCATCATAGAATTGCTTTCCCGCGTCAGTCAGGTCAATTTGCCGAGTGGTTCGGTTTAACAATCGAATCCCCAGTGCCTTTTCCAGACTAGAGACTCGACGACTAACAGCCGCAGTACTCGCATCCAGTTTTTCGGCTGCGTATTTGAAGCTGCCCGCCTCAACCACGGCCATAAAACTGTGTAGAGCGATTAAGTTATATTGTTGCATTTATCGTAACTATCATTTGCATAAAGCCATATTTATTACCTCAGGTTAAACAATTATCATATACACTCCATTAAATCAACCTAGGGGTAAGTTATGCAACAGCACTATCGAAAAATTAGCTCTGAGGAGCTGCATTATCTGCCCGCAAGCAGGCTTCATCCGGCAAACACGTATTTTCATTTTTCATTTGCCAATTACCATAATCCAGACAATGTGCGTTTTGGTGTGCTGCGTGTGCTCAATGATGATGATGTTAAGCCACGTGAAGGTTTTGGCAAGCATCCTCATCAGGAAATGGAAATTGTCAGTTACGTGGTTAAAGGCAAATTGACCCATTGGGACAGTGCAACCGGTGTGGAAGACACTCTGGAGCGTGGCCATGTGCAAACGGTGACAGCCGGTGCCGGTGTTTGGCATTCGGAGTTGAATCAGCAGGATGAGTGGACACGTTTTCTGCAAATCTGGATTCTTCCACCAAAAAATGGTTTGCCGGTACGTTATGAGAATCACAAATTTGAGCCTGATGAACGGCGTAACAAGCTATTGCAGATTGTTGGTAATCCGTCCAATCAGGAACAGGTAGCGTTACATCTCAATCAGGATGTAAACATGTTTGTGTCCGAACTGACGGAAAAACAGGCGCAGGTTAGTTACACTCTGCAAGCGGGACGTCAGGCTTATATCAATAACTTTGAAGGACGTGTTGATATTAAAGATCAGGTCACATTGAATGAGCGTGATTCATTAGAAGTTGTAGGGCCTGTGGAACTGGTGTTTTCTGCCACCGACGAGCATGCGCATTTTATTATTATTGAAATGCCCGAAATGGATTGAGCTGGATTGAGCTGGATTGATCCTGGCCCAGAGATAAACCCGTAAGAATACTTTACGGGTTTTATAAGCGAGCAAGAATAAAGATAAGGAGATAAAATAATGAGTATAGAAATACATAAAGCAAAAGACGGTAATCTCTTTTTTGATGGTGAGAAATGTATTCATTCACGTAATTGTGTGCTGAATCGACCCGATGTATTTGTACCTGACGTGAAAGGAGAGTGGATTCATCCTGAAAATGCCAGCTCTGGTGAGTTACGGGCGATTGCAGATAACTGTCCCTCAGGGGCCATTCGTTATGAGGAAACGGGCCAGACACAACGTAAACCGTTGGTAAATACACTTTATATTCGTGAAAATGGGCCTTATGCACTGAATGCCGACATTCAGTTGGGTGATGAAGCGTGTGCGTCGCAAAAAATGACCCTGTGCCGTTGCGGTGCTTCAAAAAACAAACCCTACTGCGATGGCTCCCATGTTGATATTGGGTTTATGGCCACAGGTGAAGTTAGCGTTGTAGACTCGCCGGTTCCAGAGAGCCAAACAGGGCTTGTCGTTATAAAGCTGCTTAAAGACGGGCCGGTACAACTTGATGGTAATCTGGAAATCTGCGCAGGCACAGGCCATACGGTGAACCGGGTGCAGCAAGTTCATTTGTGTCGATGTGGCCATTCGAAGAACAAACCTTATTGTGATGGAACCCACAGCAAGATTGGTTTTACCACAGAGTCTTAATGTTCTAAATGATGACCAATGAAATAATAAAAAAAGCAAACTGGCTGGAGCTGTTATTTGATCTGATCTTTGTCTACGCTGTATCAAAGGCAACGCATATTTTGGCGCATGGGGGGCATATTGGGGCAGGCCAATATGCCACCTTTATTCTGGTGATGGTTCCAATCTGGTGGACATGGACCGGCTACACTTTATTTGCCACCCGCTTTGACACTGAAGATACCACGCAGCGAATATTGACTTTATTCACTATGTTGGCCGTTGTCTTCTGGACGTCATTTATAAATACTGATTTTGATTCGTATTATCACGGCTATTTGCTATTTTATGTGGTAATCAGGCTGATTTTGGTGGTGATGTACTGGAATGCAGCAAGAAAAAATTCGGCTGCTACGCCTATTGCCAAACGGCTGTGCTTCGGTTTTTTGACGGGCCTCACGGTTGCATCATTTTCATTATTATTTGAGCCCCCATACCGTTATCTGGTGCTTTATCTTGGTATTGGTATCGAAATCATTACACCACTATTGAGCAGACGTGCCCTTAAAGCAATACCCGTTAAGTCGCATCACCTTCCAGAGCGTTATGGCTTACTCACCATTATCCTGTTGGGTGAGTCCGTTATCATGTTGGCCACGAATTTAACGGAGGCAGTTTGGTCAACCTCTACAGTGGCTGCGGCTGTTGTTGGTTTTATACTTATAGCCACTTTGTGGTGGTTATATTTTGACTTGATGGAAAGCCATACTTTGGGGAAAAAACTGGGTGCAGGGCAGCGCATTATTTATGGCCACTTGTTTGTTTATATGGGATTGTCCTCAATTGCTGTTTTTATTGGCTACGCCATCACTTTAAAGTTAGGTATTGCAGAGAATTTATTACTTTGCTTGTTTGGTTTCGGCATGTTGTTTACTGGGCTGCTGCTAATATTTGGCTGGCAGCGAATTGCCAACAGGGAATATTTCCGATTTTATTTTATTTTACTGACTTCAGTTGCACTGTTAACGGGATTCGCAAAATTATTTTAAGACTGGATAAAACAAACTGATGGTAGATTCATTAAATGAAGTAGTGAAGCAAAAGGGCAAAATGTTTATACTTTGTCCTTTGAAAATATTGTATGAGACTTTAAGGAAACCCACACTATGTCGGCCCCCAAAAAATCAGCCCCACAACTCAATAAAATCAGTGCCAAAATAACCCAACAAAAATCGCAAGGTGCGTCGCAAGCCATGCTGTACGGAACGGGGTTAACTGAAGAGGATATGAATAAGGCCGAAGTGGGTATTTCCAGCGTTTGGTATGACGGCAATAGCTGCAATATGCACTTAAATGATTTGGCGACCAAAGTTAAAGAGGGCGTGGAGGCAGCCGGTTTGGTGGGAATGCGTTTTAATACCATTGGTGTCAGTGACGGTATTTCGATGGGCACCGATGGCATGAGCTATTCGTTACAGTCTCGTGATTTGATTGCGGACTCAGTGGAAACGGTAATGAACGCACAGTGGTATGATGCCAATATTTCTATTCCCGGTTGTGATAAGAATATGCCGGGGGTATTGATTGCCATGGGGCGGTTGAATCGTCCTTCGTTGATGGTTTATGGCGGAACGATTCGTGCCGGGCATTATCACGAAAAAACACTCGATATTGTGTCGGCCTTCCAGAGTTACGGTGAATATATTGCCGGACGGATTAGCGATGAAGAACGTCAAAGTATTGTGCGCCATAGTTGCCCGGGTGCCGGTGCCTGTGGGGGAATGTATACCGCTAATACCATGGCTTCGGCGATTGAAGCGATGGGCATGAGCCTGCCATATAGTTCGTCTACGCCAGCTGAAGATCCCGGCAAGTTACAGGAATGTTTAAACGCGGGCGCAGCAATCAAAAATTTATTAGCTAAAAATATTTGTCCTCGCGACATTATGACGCGTGACGCATTTGAAAATGCGCTAGTCATCGTCATGGCCTTAGGTGGTTCAACCAATGCGGTATTACATCTTATTGCTATGGCGAAAGCGGTGGATGTTGAACTGACGATTGATGACGTTCAGGCGGTCAGTGACCGTATTCCGTTTATTGCCGACTTAAAACCCAGTGGCAAATATGTAATGGAAGATTTACAGGATATCGGTGGGATCCCGGCGGTCATGAAATATTTATTGGATAAAGGCTTATTGATAGGTGATTGTATGACGGTGACCGGTCGAACGATTACCGAAAACTTAAAAAATTTACCCAGTTTAAAAGGTGGCCAGAAGATCATTATGTCTTTGGAAAAACCGATTAAAGAGTCGGGCCATATTCGTATTTTGCGTGGTAACCTTGCCCCCGGTGGTTCGGTTGCAAAAATTACCGGCAAAGAAGGCTTAACCTTTAACGGCCCGGCCAAAGTGTACGATGCAGAAGAAGATATGCTCAAAGCACTGGAAGACGGCAATATTGTAAAAGGTGATGTGATTGTGATCCGTTACGAAGGCCCCAAAGGGGGGCCCGGTATGCCGGAAATGCTCACCCCGACCTCGGCCATTATGGGTGCTGGTTTAGGCAGTGATGTGGCAATGATAACCGATGGCCGTTTTTCCGGTGGTTCGCACGGCTTTATTATTGGTCATGTCGTGCCAGAAGCACAGGAAGGTGGGCCCATTGCATTAATCAAAAATGGCGATGTGATTACCGTTGATGCCGATAAATTAGTGCTGAATGTGGATGTTGATGAAGCCGAAATGGCCGCACGCCGCAGCCAATGGAGTATGCCAGCGTATAAAACAACTCGTGGCACCTTGTTTAAATATATCAAGTTGGTAAAAAATGCTTCTGAAGGTTGTGTGACAGACGAATAAGCTTAGTGACGTGTTAATTATTTTTATCACAACTTAATTTTTAGATGTGAGTGTTCGCTCACATCTAAGTCTCTGTATTCGCAATATTTAATCAAATGATTATATGCTCGCATCCTGCAAAATTTTAGCTTGTCAATATGCCGCAAGCTAAAAGTATTTGTTAAAATAGACTCCTGTTACTGAACCAAGAAATTAAAAAAGCCAAAAATTTCACGCAGTGCAGGGGAGAATTTTATGTTTACTTCGTACACACCGGTTGTTGGTGAATGGTATGTAAAAAGTACAGGCAAACTCATTAAAGTGAAAATGCTTTCATATTTTGAAGAAAAAGTTGAACGTATTATCATTGAATATCTCGATGGAACGACGCAGATGTTAGCGTTTAACGAGTGGTTAACACTTGATCTTAACAAACGCATTAGTGATGTTAGCCGTAATATTGTTTTACGTTAAATTTCCATCATCGCACAAAAATAGAAAGCCCGTTTCGGGCTTTCTTTGATTTTAACAGCGTAAGAATCGATATTATTTTAGAGTCAGTCGTTTCTAATAGATCGGTCATTGCGCGTAATGAGCACAAGCCTTGTTTGTTATGTATATTTTAAGGACAATAACGCTATGGATTTAAATGCACTCAAGAAACAGCTTCACAATTTTGCCGAAGAACGGGACTGGCAAGGCTTCCATGCTCCCAAAAATTTAGTGATGGCTATGAATGTGGAAGTTGCTGAATTAATGGAGCATTTCCAATGGCTTACCGAAGAACAAAGTGAAAATTTGAGTGCAAAAGCGTTTGATGAGGTGCAATATGAAGTGGCTGATGTGTTTATTTATTTAGTACGGTTAGCCGACCGACTCGGGGTGGATCTCGATGCCGTAGTGGAAGAAAAAATTAAGCGCAATGCAGCAAAATACCCAGTGGAACAATGTCAGGGAAGTGCTGCTAAGTACACAGAATATGAATAAAAAGCCATGCCGCAGCCCAAATTAGAGGTATTGTTCTTCCTTAATTTAGCGACTCGGACTTTAATTTTATAACAATATGATTTTTCCGATAAAAAATGGGTTAACCCATTCTATTAATGGTTGGCCAATTGTTAACCCGTTTGTGTGATGTGGCATTGAAGGAAAAGGGTGTAATATTCACTTTAATATAAGTATTTCTAAGAATTAAAGGTGATAAAAATGAAAATTCTACCAGCAGGTCTTTTATTATTAGGTCTCGTGTCCGGTGCGCAAGCGGCTACTCTGGAACAATATGCTTCCGGTACGGCAACGCCAACAACCCTTGGCGGTTTTGCGATGACTGATTTTGACATTACTAACGGTGTAGGTGGAACCACGACTAGTATTGGTTCCCCCATTAGTGGCACGCTAAGTTTTATCGACCGATATGGAGCCTCTGTCACTATGGGACGTCGACTGGCCAGTAATAATACAAGTTGGTGGCAAAATGGCGAAGCCAATGATTATGATATTTTTACTACCTCCCTGCATTTAGTTACGATTATGTTGCCAGAAAATACACGTGCATTTTCTTTTAATGTGGGTGCCGACTTGCCAGTTGGTGGTGTTAATGCATGGCTTTCCGCAGAGGAGTTTACCGGGTCAGGCATCAGCAAAAGCTGGTTTGCTGTTAACAAGGCCAATACACCGGGTTTTGGAGTTTACGTTGATAAATCCAGCCAGGGGAGTTGTACTTCACTTGCTTCGGTTACGATTGACCCGTTACTTTGGGGCTTTGGTAATTTCTCAATCAATCAGGACAGCAGTTGCACAACGAGCGTACCAGAGTCATCGTCTTTTTACTTATTCTTAGCCGGTCTGTTGGGCTTGCTTGGTTTTGGTTTGGCTAGACGAAAAAGTTAAGTTAAGAGCTTAACTTGGTGAAATCCCGCTTTTTAGCGGGATTTTTTTTGGCGGGATTTTCTTACAATCAGCCTGATATCTGAAAGATCAACAGCTCCTCAAAATTCAAGATTCTCGGTTATTGTGAGAAAACAGACGTTTTTCAGTTCTGGTGAATCCTGCTAGTCTTGCGCTAAACTCTCTATATTCAAGACGAGTGTTTGGTTAGTTGAGCAATGGCGAATGGCTATTGTGATCTTTATCACAAAAGTGGAATTAATTGTTATGGTTTTTGTAAGTGATGGTTGAATTTGGTGTTTAGGTATTGAAAAAAGCAGCGTATCTGGTTAATTTGATGTTACAAACATTAACAAATCAAAACTCTTTTGTGCCAGGCACATGTATTTAAAAGCCAGAAAAAGGACTAACATAATGGCAATTTATATCGACTATCAAGGCATTAAAGGCAATGTCACCGCAGACGGATATCAAGACCATATTGCTGTGCAGACGGTAGACTTTGGCATCCTCCGGGGTATTTCGATGGAGCCGGGTAACCTCAGCAACCGTGAGTTCAGCCGCCCCTTATTAAGTGAAATCAGTTTAACCAAAACCATCGACAGTTCCGCCAGCAGCCTTTTTAAAGAGTCGGTCAGCGGCTCTTCTGGTAAAAAGGTGGTGATTAAGTTTGTGCGCACCGGCAATAACAAACTGGTGGAATTTATGAACTACACCCTGGAAAATTGTTTGGTCAGCCGTTATGAGTTTGTTGCTAGTACCCGGGTGACAGAAGAAACCATTCACTTGAGTTTCTCCAGTATTTTGGTGAGCTATAAAGACTATGATTCCAGCAATAAGTCTGGCGTGCCGCAGCGTGTGGGATACGACTTGACCAAAGCTAAACCCCTGTAATCGGCTACAGGACTGAATAGCGAATAATGTGTTTGTTTTTTCTACCAATTAATCAATTAAATGGATAAATCAAGATGCTGACCGGTACCGAAAAATCGATTCTTCGCACTAAACTCGAAAAATATGAAGATAATATCGCTCATATGTACCTCGACATAGATGGAAACATAACCATTGGCGTGGGCCATCTAATCCCTAGCCTGAAAGCGGCGCAGAGACTGAATTTAGTCGTGTTAAAAACGGGGGCGAGAGCGACTAGGGCGCAGATTAAAACCGATTATGAGGCGGTTCAAAAACAACGACAATCCAATGCACTGGCTTCTTATTATAAAAAATATACTAAATTAATTATGATGGTTCCCGAGGTGAATAGACTCACCAATCAACATATCAACAAATTTTATCAAGAGTTAACAAGGATCTATCCTGACTTCGACAACTACCCAACCGAGGTACAGCTGGCCTTATTCGATATGATTTTTAACTTGGGGATGCCGAACTTACAAGGAGAATATCCTAAGTTAAATAAAGCGGTAAAGGCAAAAAATTGGGCAGGGGCGGCAAACCAGTCACATCGGAAACCTCCAATTTCTGAGGCTCGCAATAACTATGTTAAAGCGTTATTCGAGGCTGCGGCCAAAGAGGCCAAGCAGGTATCCAGTGCAAAGGAAAGTGTACAGGCTACCCCATAAACATAAACGGAGTATTGACCAATGAATCTTAAAAACAGCATCTTATTATTAAGCATAGTGTTTATGGTGGCCTGCACATATAAGGGCAACTTGTCGATGGCGGGGGGAGGCTACCCGGTCAAATGGTTTCCAGGCTTTAGAATGGCAGATCTATTGGCGAAAAAGACTCTGGTGCATGATCAAAGCAATATACAGGCTTTATTAGATAAACCTTGGTATGGGCTATTTAAACTTATCAATGTACAAACGCAGCAGGTGATCACCGCAGATCGGTGTAATCAAATTCTGCCAGATATCGCTCAGTTGCAAACTATTCGTGGCGGTGACGTTTCCCCTTACGCGGAAATGTCTGCGATGTGTGTAGCCACTGAATCCATTGCTAACGCTCGCCCAGCCCAATACAGCGCCTTGTCCGGCTTTAAGTTGGATGCCAATTTCCCTCGACAAGCACCTAAAAACTTGGCATTCATCACCTCAAGTTCCGAATGGCAAGATATTGTCCAAAATAAAAAGATTGTGAGCTGGGCCCAGGTGCAGGCGGTAAAATTTGAGTCAAAGAAAGGCGAGTATCAGGCTAAGTATACCTTGGTTAATGGAAGTGGATATCAAGAGGTCTTGCTTATTGCTCGTGGTGATTTTAATCAAGACGGGATTGAAGATCTGCTACTATTTGCAAAGGGTCGTGTTGTCGGTGGAACTTATGGGTCATTTCGACTTTTCTGGATCACAAAGATAAAGGCCAACAGTCCGCTCACGCTCATCAGGGAATATCCAACCTATTAGAGTATACCCAGCCTAGCGCAACGAATAA
>VAPK011298949.1_pt1 | contig 60865 bp, 64 predicted proteins | sample 3395031 | NCBI WGS metagenome assembly VAPK01 (sample SAMN08290443, study PRJNA428436) | hydrothermal vent metagenome | isolation source: Deep-sea hydrothermal vent chimney 1 | place: Pacific Ocean: Juan De Fuca Ridge
GGTGCGTGTTTGCGTAGTTGTTGAATAATTTTTCTTGCCTGTTTTAAATTTTTATTTTTTAACAGTGCAATCGAGTAGCCATACAATGCTGCTTCGCGGTTGGTATATGTTTTATTTTTAAGCTGTAAGGCATAGTGTCTTAACAATAATTTATTGTCATGTTGATTCAGTATTTCAATCCGCTGTTTCATTAAAAAATAAGACTCAGAGGAAGGAGGTTGTTTAAGTGGCATTTGGCTAGCACGTTGTTTTGCCTCTGCTATACGGTTTTGTGTGACTGGGTGAGTACGCAAAAATTCGGGGCCTTGTGAGCCATAAAGTCTCGACTCTTTATACATTTGCCCAAAAAAACTGGCCATGCTATAGGCGTTATAACCGGCTTTACTGAGTATGGCTATCCCCAGACGATCAGCTTCTTTTTCATTGGCACGGGTAAAATCAATTTGCATTTGTGCGGAACCACCAGCAATACTAGCCAGTGCAGCCTGACCCACGTCACTACCTTTTGCGCCCAGTATAATCGCAGCAATTAATGCGGCGAGTACCGGTGCTTGGAAACTTTGACCTCTGCTATAAGCGCGAGCATGATGACGTTGTGTTACATGCGCAATTTCGTGTGCTAGTACTGAAGCCAGTTCACTTTCGTTTCGAGTTGCCATGATTAGGCCGTAGTGAACACCAATATAACCGCCGGGTAGGGCAAAGGCATTGATAGTTTTATCGTCGATGATAAAAAAGTTAAAGTGGTAATATTTGTTGCTACTGACAGAAACCAACTTATTGCCCAGATTATTGATGTACGCAGTTAGTAAAGGGTCATCAACCAGTTTGCCCGCGCGACGAATATTACGTACGACTGCTGCCCCCATTCTTTTTTCGTCGGTTAATGTCAGCGCAGTTGCCGACGCATCACCAATATCCGGCATTTTGAGTTCTTCGGCATAAAGTGGAACGGGCCGAATAAAGGCCAATATAATCATATAGATAAGGACAGAAGCCCCTTGCTGCCGTAAAAGTTTGAATTGTTTTATCTGTATCATGAATAAATCTTATCATTCCTGAGTGAAGTTTTGTAATTTGAACCCGACTGAGACTTATGACAGTAAATTGTGAAGTGGTTTCAATTTTTTTTACTGAATTATCGTTCAAATACTATATAATTGTCCTCTTATATGGATTTAAGATTATAGCGTTATAGGAGATAAGATGCCGCTAGTGCGAGAAATAGAAGTTTCGGAACTATATGAATTATTGAAGGATGAACATAGGCAAGTTGATATTTTTGATGTAAGAAGTTCTCTCGAAGTGGATAAAGGGTCAATTCCACGGGCGCAACATATGCCGTTGCACATTATACCCAGTAAAGTGGTTGAATTATCAGACGAACGACCTATTATTTTATTTTGCCATCTGGGAGCCCGTTCTGTGCAAGCCTGCCAGTATTTGCAAAATGCAGGTTTTGATAATGTTTACATGCTTCGAGGTGGATTTAAAGCTTGGCAGGCAAGTGGTTTGTGCCATGAACTGTTAGACGATGTACCAGAAGCATGAAAGGGTCAAATTTTTAATCATTTTATCTAAAATGGTTGCCGTATTAAATTTCTAGCTGCGTTACTAACAGCTTGAATATTAATGAAAACGTATATTAGAACATTATTGGGTTGTTATTCTTGTTTAAATAACTTATAAATGGCCTATCTGAATGATTCTGATAATAAATTTTAACTAACATAGGAGCTATCATGGCTAATTTTGATCAAGAACTCGACGCATCAGGCTTAAACTGCCCACTACCTATTCTTCGTGCGAAGAAAAGCTTAGCAGGCATGGACGCAGGACAAGTACTGCATATTATTGCAACTGACCCTGGTTCAGTAAAAGATTTTGAAGCATTTGCTAAACAAACAGGCAATGAATTAATGGAATCAAAAGAAGAAGGCGGTAAATTCGTTTTCTTAATTAAAAAGAACTAACTCTTTTTAATTCAACATGCCAGTAACATGTATTCCAGTAACGTGTACTAAGGAAAGCGAACGCGTAATATTAACTTTGCTGACTAGGGGTTACGTTTATGTCGAATAAAAAACTCGCGATTATTGCAACCAAAGGAACATTGGACTGGGGTTATCCCCCGTTTATCCTCGCTTCAACGGCAGCCGCATTAGGTTATGACGTTGAAATATTTTTTACTTTTTATGGCTTACAGCTATTAAAGCGTAAAATGAAAGTTGCGGTGAGCCCGTTGGGTAATCCCGGTATGCCCATGCCAATGGGAATGGATAAATGGTTTCCGGTTATTGGTACTGCAATACCTGGTATGCAAAGCATCATGACCATGATGATGAAAAATAAAATGAAATCTAAAGGGGTTGCTAGCCTAGAAGAACTGCGTGATCTTTGCCTAGAGGCAGAAGTGAAAATGGTGGCATGCCAAATGACCGTTGACTTGTTTGACATGAACCCGGCAGATTTTATCGATGGTGTTACCTTCGGTGGTGCAGCAACATTTTTTGAATTTGCAGGTGAGTCAGATATTACATTGTATATTTAGTGTCCGTTAATTCGGAGAATTTACGGACACTTATGCAGCAGCGGAGCGCTGCGTGCTGCAAAATGCCAAGGTAATTATTTTAAAAGATTTACAGGCACAAAGCACACTACCCAATATTTGACTAACCATTAAATTAAAAACGCCCTCAGCAATGAGGGCATTTTTTTTGCTTTAACTATTAGGTGGAGAACACTGCCTTTTATCGTCATTCCCGCAGAGAGCCTATCCCCAGTGGAAACGGGGACGGTAGAAGATAAACAGCCTTTTTTATTGTCTGGATTCCTCGGCAATTGCTCCTGCATTGCCCTACCTTTGCACGTCCATGTGCTTGCGCCTCCGCGGGAATGACGGGTATAAAGTTTACTATCATTTATTTCAATAATTAAAACGTCGTATTAATCCCCACACTCAACACAACCGCATCGGCACGATAAGTACCATTATATACGGTGGTGCCATTGGGCTCATTTGGGGGATTAGCTGGAACATACGTTTTAGTGGAACTAACCGTACGGTCTTTAAATTTAACCAACATCAGTCCAGTTTCAAATTGATAGCTGCCAAAGTCATATTGATAGCCGATAGTGAATAGCTGCCGATCGGTGTCTGGGATCCGCGCCGAATAATAAGCATCCCCCTGTGGTGTTTCATCATAAGAATAGCCAAACAAAAACTGGTGTTTATTTTTCCTGTACTGCAAACTGGTTCGATAAGTTAAAGTGTTTTTCCAGTTATTGGTACTTTTGGTTACGGTTGACCCATCTGATGTCTTGTGAATATTTAAGTTATCAAAAGTACTCCAGCCCGTGTGTTCTACATCAAACTCAATGTTAAGTGCGTCGGTTGCGGCGTAATTAACGCCAATGCTCAGCATTTCAGGAAAGGTGATACTTACTTCAACGGGGAGTGCGCCTGCCACGGTCCCACCAACTCGCGTGCGTACGGTCGAGCGGTAAGACACCCCCACGGACAAATCCTTCGTTAATTTGGAAATAAAAGCAGCATTCCAACCATAGCCAACGCCACCGCCTTTTATAATGGTTGCTTGTGAGTTAAGTTGTAAATCAATTAGCCGGTACTGGTTAACACCAAACGCAAACCCTGTGTCGGTATTAAGTTGGTAGCCAAGATTAAAGTTAACATTGTACATTTTAATTCGGCTCAGTTTGGGTTCGAGTGCAGCCGAGCCACCGAATCCGGCAAACGTTCCTGTCGGCCACTGCGTTTCCAGACCGAACGGGCTGTTGGCCAATACTCCAAAAGATAATTTTTTTGATATTTTCGTACTGACAAAAAGACTGGGGACATCAAAGCTGGATTTTCCTACCCCTTGCGTTGTTTTACCATTATTAGTAACTTCATGGTCATATTGAATTTGTACGTAATTAGCACTGAATAAACCCGTGGTGTTGCCTTTTTTGGGAGTATAAACACTCATAATGGCCGGGTTGTAGGCAATAGCGCTAATTCGGCTGCTGTCTGCAACAATGGCGTTGGCCGTTGCCACCCCGGCCGCTGTGTATTCTGGCAGCCGGAAGCCATTCGCATAGGTGGCTTGTTGGTAAGCCAATAACAATAAAGTATAAAGAAAAATTTTGATATTTTTTGATGTGCCCATGAGTCTCACTCCATATTGTTAAGAACCACTGATATTTATTATAATTTGCAAAGTGCATGTTGCTTTTGCGATACACTTACCCCTCCACTTTTATCACGATTAGCCTAGATTGACCAGTCGTTGTAATTTTACGACACAAAAAGGCAATGTGTGTTTGGTTACAGACAGCTAGCCGCATAAATGCCGATAATAGGCCAACATTAACGAATAAAGGCTTTAATTTGAGGGTTGCGACTAAAAATATTGATTGACACTATGAAGCGATTTATTCAATTATAGTGCGAATTGCAAAACAGGGCTGTCTCATAAAAACAACACAACGATATTCTTGTTATATAAGCAAAACAAAAATCAAAGCAGTTATTTAAGTTGACAGAAACAACTAACCAAAACGGGAGTTCAAGAATCAAATGAAACAATCAACTAAAGGTATTTTAATCGGGGCATGTGCAGCAGGTATGTTGTTGCCCTTAACGGCTTCGGCTACTAATGGTTATTTTGCACATGGTTATGGTGTTGCAAGTAAAGGTCAGGGTGGTGCGGGTGTTGCTGTGTCTCAAAATGGATTGAGCGGTGCTACTAACCCTGCTGCATTGGCTAAAGTTGGCAACCGAATTGATTTTGGTATTGAATATTTCGTACCAGATCGTAAAGCGGTAACTCGAAGCGATAATATAAGCTACGATGGTAATGGCGATAGCTCGTTTTTAATTCCTGAGTTTGCTTGGAATATGGATCTTAATCCAAAAATGACTTTTGGTGTGGTTGTTTATGGTAATGGCGGGATGAATACAAAATACAAAGCTATTCCACAGTATGCTGGAGCAACAACGTCAAGCACGGGTATGAACTTAGAACAACTTTTTATTGCTCCTACGTTTACATTTAAAATTGCACCTAAACATTCTATAGGTGTTTCACTAAATTTGATTTACCAAAAATTTGAAGCTACAGGTTTAGGTGGTTTCTGTGGATTTAAAGCGACAGGGTGTGTTAATAATGCAGCACCTGGTGCAGCAGCAAGTGATCTTGCTGGCTTATCAGATCAAGGTGTTGATACTTCAACAGGTTACAGCGTAAAAGTGGGTTGGATGGGACAATTAGCACCTAACTTCTCTATGGGCGCTGCTTATCAAACGAAAGCTGATATGTCGAATTTTAGTAAATATAATCAGTTATTTGCAGAGCAAGGCGACTTTGATATCCCTTCAAATTGGACAGTCGGTTTGGCTTTTCAACCAACTAAATCAATGAACCTCTTATTCGATGTACAGCGAATTAATTATACTGATGTTGCATCAGTTTCAAATGCTAATGGTACCGGTAATGGTACTGGAACATTAGGTGCGAGCAATGGCCGTGGTTTTGGTTGGGGTGATATGACTGTTTATAAACTAGGTGCTGAGTTTGATCTAAACAGTAACCTTGTTTTACGAGCAGGTTATAGTAAAACAGATCAACCTATTCCAAACAGTCAAACAGCATTTAACTTAATTGCACCTGCTGTTATTGAAGAACACTATACCTTCGGTTTGACTTATACCTTAGAGAATAAAGCTGAACTAACAGCATTTGCCATGTATGCTCCTGAAGTTACAGTAACAGGTACTACAAGTACTCCAGGTACTGCTGGTGCAGCTAATATTACTATGAGCCAGTATTCATTGGGTGTTGGCTATGGCTGGAAGTTCTAAGCTAAAAAAAGAAACAAGCTACATCAACAAATATTGAAGAAATAATAATAATTATAAATCTCAAGTGTGTGTAGTTATCAGGGGCAACTTTTTAGTTGCCCCTTTTTTTTAGTGCCAGTTATATTGAAAATATTACTGGCACTTATGTAGCTCTGCTGCGTATTTTAAAATATTACACGCACTTATGCAGCCATAGAGCTGCCTGTTACTTTGCCGATGCAATTTTTGGCAGAATAAGGTAATATTCTGCTGATATTTAACCTCTCAATCATTTTTTGGTTTGGCGCGGTGTTAAAATTATTAACTATTTGATTTATTTAGACTTTATGAGGCTGAAATGTTTACAAAAGACATGACAATTGCAAGTTTTGACGACGAACTATGGCAATCAATGGAAAAAGAGCGGGTACGTCAGGAAGAACATATCGAGTTAATTGCCTCTGAAAATTACGCTAGTCCAAGGGTCATGGAGGCTCAGGGATCGGTGTTGACTAACAAATATGCCGAAGGTTATCCGGGCAAACGCTATTACGGTGGTTGTGAATATGTGGATGTGGCCGAGCAGTTGGCAATAGATCGCGTTAAAGAATTATTTGGTGCCGATTATGCCAATGTGCAACCCCATTCTGGCTCGCAAGCTAATGCCGCGGTTTATATGGCACTTTGCCAACCCGGTGACACCGTATTGGGTATGAGTTTAGCCGATGGCGGCCACTTAACCCACGGTTCAAAAGTGAGTTTTTCTGGCAAAATTTATAATGCAGTGCAATACGGTTTAAATAATGAAACCGGTGAAATTGATTACGAACAGGTTGAAACACTTGCCAAAGAACACAAGCCGAAAATGATCGTGGCCGGTTTTAGTGCCTATTCACGTATTGTCGACTGGCAACGCTTCCGCGATATAGCCGATAGTGTAGGTGCTTACTTAATGGTGGACATGGCGCATGTTGCCGGTTTAGTCGCTGCGGGTGTTTACCCGAATCCCGTTGGTATTGCCGATGTCACCACCTCAACCACGCACAAAACATTACGTGGCCCTCGCGGTGGTATTATTTTAGCCAAGCGCAATGAAGAAATTGAAAAGAAATTCAATTCGGCTATTTTCCCCGGTATTCAGGGTGGCCCCTTAATGCATGTGATTGCGGCTAAAGCAGTTGCCTTTAAAGAAGCTCTTGAACCTGAATTTACTGTTTATCAGAAACAGGTTGTAGTCAATGCACAAGCAATGGCAAAAGTTTTAATCGAGCGTGATTATAATATTGTATCCAAAGGAACGGACAACCATTTATTTCTTGTCGACCTGATTAACAAAGGCATGACCGGCAAAGAAGCCGATGCTGCATTAGGTTCAGCAAACATTACAGTAAACAAAAACTCGGTACCGAATGATCCACAGTCGCCTTTTGTAACCAGTGGTTTACGCATTGGTACACCGGCCATTACGACGCGTGGTTTTAACGAAGCCGATGCGGCTGAACTGGCAGGTTGGATTTGTGATGTACTGGATAATTTAGGAGACCAATCGGTGATCGATTCGGTTAAACAAAAAGTATTAAAAATTTGTAAGCGGTTGCCGGTTTATGGTTAACAGCTTTTAACTTAAAAAATAATGAGTTCGTCATACCCGCGAAAGCGGGTATCCAGAGGTTTTTAGAACAGCTTGAATTTAATGACTGGATTCCTACCCCATCCTTCACTGGGGACAGGCTCTTTGCAGGAGTGACGGTAAATGCAAAACGATGTTGATAAAGGCTTAAATGTACTGTCCATTTTGTAACGCAGAAGATACCCGTGTCATTGACTCACGTTTAACCAATGACGGCTCTAGCGTGCGTCGTCGTCGTGAGTGTATGACTTGCAGTGAGCGTTTTACAACCTTTGAAACAGCCGAGTTGGTGATGCCACGCATTATCAAAAACAGTGGCCGCCGCGAACCGTTTAACGAAGAAAAGCTCGTGGCGGGTATCTCGCGTTCATTAGAAAAACGGCCAGTGGATACGAATGAAATTGAAGCTAGTGTGAGTCGTATTTTAAAGCGTATCCGTGCAACCGGCGAGCGAGAATTGTCTTCTTCTTTAATCGGTAACTGGATTATGGATGAACTGCGTGATTTGGATCAGGTTGCTTTTGTGCGTTTTGCTTCTGTTTATCGCAGCTTTGAAGATGTCAGTGCCTTTCAGGATGAAATTGATAAATTAAAAAATATACCATCACCTGAACATAAACGTAAACAGCAATCGTTGTTGCCATCAGAAGAAAGTAATCCAAAAAAAAAGTAATCCATATGAAAAATAGCGAGTGATGATATGACCACATTCAGTGCTTATGACCATGAGTTTATGTCGCGCGCTATCCGTCTGGCAAAAAAAGGTATGAACACAACCCAACCAAATCCAAGAGTCGGCTGTGTGTTAACGCAAAGTAATAATATTGTGGGTGAAGGTTGGCATAAAAAAGCGGGCGAAGCACATGCTGAAATTAATGCCTTGCTGCAAGCCGGTGGTCAGGCAAAAGGAGCAACGGCGTATGTCACGCTCGAACCGTGTTGCCATACGGGTAAAACCCCGCCTTGCACCGACAGTTTAATCAAAGCCGGTGTCGCTCGTGTGATTGTTGCCATGCAGGATCCGCATGACAAAGTTGCCGGTAAAGGTTTCGAACAATTAAAGCAAGCCGGTATTGACGTGCAGGTGGGGTTGTTGGAGGAGCAGGCACGTTTACTGAATCCCGGTTTTATCAAACGTATGCAACAAGGTTTGCCGTTTGTGCGTGTAAAAATGGCCATGAGTGTTGATGGTCGTACGGCGATGGCCTCGGGTGAAAGCAAATGGATAACCGGTGAAGCGGCACGTTACGATGTACAACAATGGCGAGCGCGCAGTTCTGCCATGTTAACCGGCATGGGTACTATTTCACATGACGACCCATCGCTTACCGTACGTTTAGGTAATCCGGTGTTGGAACAGGCGGGTATTCACTCGGATCTACAAGCAGGCAGTCAGCAACCTTTACGTGTTATTTTAGACAGCGACCTGAAATTATCACCAACAGCCAAAGTTATCCAACAAGCTGGGGATATTTTAGTTTTTAGTAACAGTATCGACGAACAAAAAATAACGTCTCTGGAACAAGTGGGCGTTAAGGTGATGTATATTGAGAAAAACGCTGATGGTTTGGACTTACAGGCCATTCTCAAATACTTAGCTACATTGCAAATGAATGAAGTGATGGTTGAAGCCGGAGCAAACCTTGCCGGGAGTTTTGTCGCAGCGGGTTTTGTTGACGAGCTGATTCTGTATATGGCCCCAGTTTTAATGGGGAATAATGCTCGTGGTCTGTTTAATTTGCCGCTTATTCGGCAAATGAGCGATAAAATTCAACTAAATATCAAAGATATAAGGCAATTTGGCGAAGATATTCGAATTATCGCAACACTTGCCTAATATACCTTATATAATAGCGCGCTATGTTTACCGGAATTATCGAGGCCAAAGGCCATATTGAAGCAATCATGCCAAGTGGCAACGATATGCGTGTGCGTATTGCTACGGGTAAGCTGGATTTAAGTGATGTAAAGCTGGGTGACAGTATCGCCGTTAACGGTGTTTGCTTAACCGCAGTAGAATTACCGAGTGATGGATTTTGGGCGGATGTGTCGGCAGAAACGCTGGCGCACACCACGTTTAAAACACTGGCCGTTGCAACAGTGGTGAATTTAGAAAAAGCACTCACCCCCACAACTCGATTGGGTGGACACTTAGTAAGTGGCCATGTGGATGGTGTGGGCGAGATAATTTCACGCAACGTTGTTGGTCATTCGGAACAATTTAAAATTAAGGCGCCAGACAGTTTAGCCAAGTACATTGCTAAAAAAGGCTCGATTTGTGTTGAAGGCATTAGTTTAACGGTTAACGAAGTACAAGGTGCAGTGTTTGATTTAAATATTGTGCCGCACACCTTGGATGAAACCAACTTGCAGCAATTAGCAAGTGGCTCGAAGGTGAATCTGGAAGTGGATTTAATTGCTCGGTATTTAGAACGATTGGTTTTAGGTGAGCAGGCTGCCAACGCAGATCTGAAAACGGGAAATATTAATCTGGAATTTTTAGCACAACATGGGTTTATAAAGTAATTACAATGGCATTGAATACAACAAAAGAACTAATTGAAGATTTTCGTCAAGGTAAAATGATTATTTTGATGGACGATGAAGATCGCGAAAACGAAGGTGATTTAATTATCGCAGCCGAAGCGGTACAAGCGGATGACATTAACTTTATGGCACGTTATGGTCGAGGTTTAATTTGTTTAACCCTAACTGAAGCACGTTGCAAACAACTCCGCTTACCCTTAATGGTGCAGGAAAATAATGAATCGCAGTCAACTAATTTTACCGTCACAATTGAAGCTGCCAAAGGCGTGACCACTGGTATTTCTGCTGCTGATCGTGCAGTTACCGTTCAGGCTGCGGTTGCTGCTGATGCAATCCCCGCTGATCTGGTTCAACCCGGTCATATCTTTCCGTTAATGGCGCAAGCCGGTGGGGTGTTAGCCCGTGCGGGTCATACCGAAGCCGGTTGTGACTTGGCAAGACTGGCAGGTAAAGAACCGGCCTCGGTTATTGTTGAAATTCTTAACGAAGACGGCACCATGGCTCGGCGAGCCGATTTGGAAGTGTTTGCAAAAGAACACAATATCAAAGTGGGCACCATTGCCGATTTAATTGAATATCGTTTACATAATGAAAAAAGTGTTGAGCATATTGCTGAATCAAATTTGCCAACTGAATTTGGTGATTTTAAATTACATGCTTTTCGTAATGCCCATGATGGTAGTGCGCACCTTGCCTTAGTTAAAGGAGAGATTGATTCTGACTGTCCTACTTTAGTGCGGGTTCATGTTGAAAATAGTATTTGTGATTTTTTTGCAAGTAAACGTTCGGATTGTGGCTGGCCATTACATGATGCAATGAAACGTATTGCCGATGAAGGTTCGGGTATCGTTGTTATTTTACGCCCCGGTAATTTAGCCGATACTGTATTGAGTCAGGTAAAACGTTATAGCAACGAAGATAAGGGTGAAGAACATACTTTGGCTGATCATAAAGAAGACTTGCGAACCTTTGGTATTGGTGCGCAAATTTTATCTGAGCTGGGTGTTCGACACATGCGCGTACTGAGCGCACCGAAAAAAATGCACGCATTATCTGGTTTTGGTCTGGATGTAGTTGAGTATGTTCATGACTAGCGTAAATATACTGGCTATATTGTTAGGTATGAAATGTTTTAAATAGTGTAGCCCGGATGAAGCACAGCGTAATCCGGGAACAATGATTAAGGAACAAAAGAATGAGTACAAAAATAATAGAAGGTGATTTAGTGGTTAAAGGTGCCCGTTTTGGTATTGCCGTCGCACGATTTAACAGCTTTGTTGTGGAAAGTTTATTAGAAGGTGCGATTGATACCTTAAAACGGCATGGTGCTAGTGACGCTGATATTGAAGTGGTACGTGTACCCGGTGCTTTTGAATTACCATTAGCTATTCAACGTATGGCGAACAATAAAAAATACGATGCGATTATTGCCTTAGGTGCAGTGATTCGTGGAGGTACACCGCATTTTGATTTTGTTGCCGGTGAATGTGTTAAAGGAATGTCATCTGTTTCATTACAAGCGGATATACCGGTTTCATTTGGTGTGTTAACGGTTGACACTATTGAGCAGGCTATCGAGCGTTCTGGAACAAAAGCAGGCAACAAAGGGGCTGAAGCCACGATGTCTGCTATTGAAATGGTTAATTTATTAAAAGAAATTGGTTAGATGAAAGTAAGTGCTCGTAGCCGTGCAAGGCAACTCGCTGTTCAAGGTTTGTATGAATGGCAAATCAGTGCAAATGCTATTGATGATATTATCAGCCAGTGTTTAGATGCTAAACGCGGGAAAAATATCGATGAAAAATATTTTGAAGAACTGATTTATAAAATCTCATCAACAGTAGATACTTTAAATAGTTTATTGGTGCCGTTTTTAGACCGTGGTATTGATGAGCTTGATCCGGTTGAGCGTGCCATTTTACAGCTAGGTGCGTATGAGTTAACACAAAAAATTGATATTCCTTATAAAGTCGTTATTAATGAAGCTATCGAGCTTGCTAAAACCTTTGGTGCAGAACAAAGCCATAAATTTGTAAATGGAATACTGGATAAAGTGGCCGAGCAAAGTCGTAGTGTGGAATTTAAAGCAAATAAAAAATAATAGCCGTCATTCCCACGGAGGCGGGAACCCAGACAGTAAAATAAAGCTATAAACCAATATACGTTTAAAAGAACTAATTTATAGTACTGGGATTCCCGCTTTCGTGGGAATGACGGTTTTATATGAGACCAAAGTTACTTATGCCGCCTTTAGAATTTGATATTATTAAAAAATATTTTTCTAATATCACGACAAAAGAAAACAGCTCAAATATCCATCTTGGTGTTGGTGATGATGCGGCCATTGTTTCTATTCCTGAAAATAAAAGACTGGTTGTCTGCACCGATACACTCAATGAAGGTGTACATTTTCCCGTTGACACATCGGCATACAATATTGCCTATAAAGCACTGGCGGTTAATTTAAGTGATTTAGCCGCAATGGGGGCAACTCCTAAATGGTTTACTTTAAATATATCGTTGCCGGAAGTTAATAAAAACTGGTTGGCAGATTTTTCAAGTGGTTTGCGTGAGCTTTCTAAACAGTATCAATTAGATTTAATTGGTGGTGATACTACTCGTGGGTCACTGAGTATCGGAATTACCCTTGCTGGTCATATTGAGCAATTTAAAAGCTTGTTGCGCTCAGGGGCAAAAGTGGGTGATAAAGTTTACTTAAGTGGTTGCACAGGTGAAGCAGCCTATGGATTGGCTTGTTTAAAACAATCGAAACTACTCAACGATAGCGAAAAACATTTTGTATCACGTTTAAATCAGCCCACAGCACGAGTTAATCTGGGTTTGAGCTTGCTGGATATTGCCAATGCCTGTATTGATATTTCAGATGGTCTGGTGGCGGATCTTGCTCATATTGCAGAAGCCAGTCAATGTGGGATTAAACTGAATATAGATGCTATCCCTTTACCAACAATACCTGATATTGATTTAGCGCGTCGTTATGCGTTAACTGGTGGTGATGATTATGAACTTGTTTTTACCGTTGCCGCTTCTCGACAATCTGCTCTGGAAAGCCTGATTAGCCAGACAGATCTACAAATAAGTTGCATTGGTGAAGTAGTTGCAATAAAAGGGATCCAATTGTTAGATAATAATCAGCCAATCGATTTACCTCGGGATGGCTATGAACATTTCCGTATATAAGATTTAAGAGGGTCGTTTGAAAATGCCAACTACAAAAAAAGCAACAGCAAAAATGTTACTCAATCCGGTTCATGCCATCAGTATGTGGCTCGGCTCGGGATTATCACCGTTTGCATCGGGCACGGTGGGTACTTTAGCGGCTATACCGTTGTATATTATTGTTGCTCATTATCTTGACTGGTCGATAACGCAACCACAAAATTTCTTAATTTTAATTGCAGTTCTTTTTATCCCCGGCTGTTTCTGCGCGCATTACACCGGCAAGGTATTGGGCGTGGCAGATCATGGTGCGATTGTTTGGGATGAAGTCGTTGGTTTTTTTGTAACCATGTTTGTGGTGCCGTATGCGACGTTGTCAGTTTTTGAATTGACGATGTGGATTACTGCTGGATTTTTTGTCTTCCGTTTCTTTGATATTTTTAAACCTTGGCCAGCAAGTTGGGTGGACAAAAATGTAAAAAATGGTTTTGGTGTAATGTTTGACGATGTGATTGCAGGTATTTTTGCGGCGGTTACATTGTATCTGGGTTTAATGTTTTTCGGGGTTTAATTTTATTTGGAGGGTAATATGTTTCGTATTATTAAATTAATCAGCCTGCTAGCTTTTATGATTTTCTCCTTAACTGTGCAGGCGAGTGAAGTTGAAATTGTTAAAGTTAAGCTAAGATCGAATAATGATGGCAGAACTTGGACTTTTCATGTGACATTAAAACACAATGATACCGGCTGGAAGCATTATGCCGATGCGTGGCAAGTGGTTGATGAATCAGGAAAAGTACTGGGTAAACGTGTTTTATATCACCCGCATGAACATGAACAACCCTTTACTCGTAGCTTGTCAGGTGTGCATTTGCCAGAAAATGCTATTATTTATGTTGAAGCACATGACAATGTGACGGGATGGAGTAAAGACAGAGTAAAGATTGATTTTGATTTTCCAACCGGTAAACGTTATAGCATTGGTGAATATGAATAAAACAGGAACATTTTATAATGTATCGAAGCCCGTATTATAAAAAAATATTTATATTTTTTTTAATATTGTCAGGCTTAACAATAACTATTCGGTCTGCGTTGGCACTGGATGTAATTGTGATGGCGATTTTTGGTGATACGGTTATTTTAAAAGTAGATGGTACCCGGCATAAATTAAAAGTAGGTGATAAAACACCAGAAGGAATTAGTTTGGCTGGAATCGACTCTGATACCATTATTTTAAAGCAAGGAAATAAAAAGACTCGGCATAAGCTAGGTGGCCACGTTAGTTTTGGTTTAGAAGGTGGCCGGGGTAAAAAACCAAAGAAAGATGCCATTGCCACAATCTGGCCGCAGGGTGATATGTATGTCACCCATGGTTACATTAATAAATTTTCTGTTACTTTTATGGTCGATACCGGTGCAACGTGGATAGCGATGAGTGAATCTTTGGCTAAACGTATGGGGATTAATTATTTCCGTGGTGAACGTGGCATTGCCGGTACGGCCTCTGGTCGAACTACTATTTATAAAATTAAATTAGACAGTGTTCGTGTTGGAGGTATTGTTTTATATAATGTTGAGGCGGCGGTGATACCACACTTATCGGGCCATGTTTTACTGGGTAATTCGTTTTTAAAGTATACTGAAATGACTCGCACCCGACAGGTTATGATTTTAAAGAAAAAATAATGGGTAGGATTTATTATACTCAATAAAAAAGGTGGCATGGCCACCTTTTTTATTGAACCGTATATTTCAGCTTACTTCACTTTTTCAATTAACGCATAAGCCGAATGGTTATGAATGGACTCAAAATTTTCAGATTCAACAATATAGGCCGAAATTCGATCTTCACTATTAAGTTGGGCAGCTACATCACGCACCATATCTTCGACAAATTTTGGATTGTTGTAAGCGCGTTCTGTAACAATTTTTTCATCCGGGCGTTTGAGTAAACCATAAAGTTCACAGGAGGCTTCTTTTTCAACAAGGTCGATAAGTTCTTCTACCCAGACAAATTCTTTGATTGTTGCGGTAACGGTAACGTGTGAGCGTTGATTATGCGCACCGTATGCTGATATTTTTTTGGAGCAAGGGCAAAGGCTTGTTACGGGCACAACAATTTTAACTTTTAATTCTGTCGCACCGTCATGGATTTCACCAATAAAAGTCACATCATAATCCAATAAACTTTGCACACCGGAAGATGGAGCCGTTTTATTGACAAAATACGGGAATGACATTTCAATATGACCGGACTTTGCTTCTAAGCGTTCAGCCATTTCGATAAGCATTTCTTTAAAGGACTTAACCGATATTTCGCGCTCATGATTGTTTAAAATCTCGACAAAGCGAGACATATGTGTGCCTTTAAAATCATGCGGCAGGTTAACGTACATATTGAAGTTGGCAATGGTGTTTTGCTCACCTTCACTGCGATCACGTACTTTGACGGGATGACGAATATCTTTAATCCCAACCTTGTTAATGGGTATATGACGTGTGTCTTTCGTATTTTGTACATCGGCAATGGGTGTATTACTCATGATTAATCTTCCTCGGTATAACTGACGCAGGCGCGTTCGGTTTCCCAGATAGTGACGTTTTTAACGGCCACGCGTGCGTCGTTTAGTTCATTGCTTAATTGTGTATAAAAATAGGCCGCCAGATTTTCTGCAGTGGGGTTGAGTTTATCGAACGGTGGAATGTCGTTTAAATTACGATGGTCCAGTTTTTCAATCAGTGTTTTGGTTGCCGTTTTAATATCGCTAAAGTCGATACCCATGCCTATTTCATTGAGTTCTCTGCAACTGATATTGACTTCTACTTTCCAGTTATGGCCGTGCAATCGACTACAGGGACCATCATATTCTCGAAGAAAATGGGCTGCGGAAAAATCCGTTAAGATTTTCATAGTGTAACAGGAAGTCATAATAATTACTTGAGTGTTTTGCTTGGGTATAGTGGTGAATAAATATTGACGGCGGCGATGCCTTTATTTGGCAAGGCTTAAATGCTTCTCATATTGCTGGTGTTTAAAAAAATGTTCAATTTGAGCGATTATACCAGAGCTGGAGAGTTTTGCCTCGCTTAATACTTCATCTCGAGTGCCATGCGCCTGAAATTTATCGGGTAGCCCTAAATTTAATACGGGAATACTACGGTGATGGGCAAGTAAACACTCATTAACTGCACTGCCTGCGCCCCCCATAACGGTATTGTCTTCAATAGTGACGAGTAACTGATGGGAATCGGCTAGTTTTAGGATAGTCTTCTCATCAAGCGGTTTAATAAAACGCATATTGCTGAGACTGGCATTTAACACGTCGGCGGCAGCCGTTGCTGAACTCAATAGTGCGCCAAAAGACAAAATAGCGATTGATTCACCTTTACGGACGGTCTCGGCTTTACCCAGAGGAATAGTAGTCATTTGCTTCTCAACCTTTATGCCCATGCCGGTACCACGCGGGTAACGAACAGCACAAGGACCATTGTATTGGTAGCCAGTATAGAGCATTTGCCGACATTCATTTTCGTCGGATGCTGCCATAATAACCATATTGGGAATGCAGCGCAGATAGCTTAAATCGAAGGTGCCGGCATGGGTTGCACCATCGGGCCCCACGATACCGGCACGGTCAATTGCAAATAGGATAGGCAGGTTTTGCAATGCGACATCATGGATGAGCTGGTCATAGCCACGCTGTAAAAAAGTAGAATAAATAGCCACAACCGGGTGGACACCTTCGCAGGCTAATCCGGCGGCAAAGGTGATTGCGTGTTGTTCGGCAATGCCTACGTCAAAATAACGCTCGGGAAAGCGTTCGGCAAAATCGACTAGCCCAGAACCTTCGCGCATGGCCGGTGTAATGGCAGCTAGTTTGGGGTCTTGCTCAGCCATATCACAAATCCAGTCACTAAAGATTTGGGTGTAACTGGGGCCGCTAGTGGGTTTGCTTGCAAGTGTCCCGGATTCAATATCGAATTGCCCAACACCGTGGTATGCACAAGGATTTTCTTCGGCAGGTTGGTAACCTTTGCCTTTTTTAGTCACAATATGCAGAAATTGTGGGCCTTTTAATTTACGCAGGTTTTTTAATGTACCAACGAGTGTATCAATATCGTGGCCATCGATAGGGCCAATATAGTTAAAACCGAGTTCTTCAAACAAGGTGCCGGGTATGACCATGCCTTTGACATGTTCTTCGGTTCGGCGCGCTAATTCCCATACGCTTGGCATGGTACTGAGTACTTTTTTACTGCCTTCTTTCATACTTGCGTAGACCTTGCTCGACAGCACACGTGCAAAGTAATTCGACATGGCGCCAACATTGGGCGAAATCGACATATCGTTGTCGTTTAAAATAACCAGTAAATTGGCATCGAGATCACCGGCATGATTCAAGGCTTCAAAAGCCATACCGGCGGTGAGAGCGCCATCACCGATAATGGCGGCCACATGACGTTGTTCACCGGTTTGTTTTGCAGCGACCGCCATGCCGAGGGCAGCACTGATAGAGGTACTGGAATGGCCGACGCCAAAGGTATCATAAGCACTTTCTTCCCGATTAGGGAAACCGCTTAGGCCACCTTTTTGACGCAAACCGGGCATTTGCTGGCGGCGGCCGGTTAGGATTTTATGAGGGTAACTTTGGTGACCAACGTCCCAGACTAGGCGATCATTCGGAGTGTCAAAAACGTAATGCAGGGCGACAGTGAGTTCAACCGTGCCTAGCCCTGAGGATAAATGGCCACCAGTTTCACTGACACTTTGCAACAGGCAATCTCTAAGTTCATCAGACACTTGGCGTAGTTTATCAGCTTTTAAAGCACGCAAATCCTGAGGATACTGGATAGTATCAAGCAGCGGAGTGGGTGTTTTTGAAGTCATTTATGCATCGCCAGTGTTTATCGGTTGTCATGGGTGTGTCACAAACCGATCATGCGTTGTTTGAGGCGTTTATGCAAGGTGAACTTGGACTTGACAGGGCAACAAATGAACAACTTTGGAGAGTGATGGGTAAGGCTATTTAATAGTTACGACCAACAATATAAGCTGACAATTCACGTAAAATTTGCGCTTTATCACCCAATATTTCCAAGTGGGCAATCGCATCTTCATGTAGCTCTAATGCCAGTTCTTTCGATTCATCCAGTCCTAATATGGCCGGATAGGTGGGTTTATTGAGTGCGGCATCGGCGCCTTGTGGTTTGCCGAGTGTTTCGGTGCTAGCTTCAATATCTAAAATATCATCGCGTACTTGAAAGGCTAGCCCAACGCACTTGCCATAATGATCCAGTGCTTGTAACTGTGCTTCGGTTACATTGGGTTGGCAAAGTGCGCCAAGTTGTACACTGGCACGGATTAAGGCGCCGGTTTTATGGATGTGCATATTTTCCAGTTCAGCAATGTTCAGTTTTTTTCCAACTGATTCAAGATCAATGGCTTGCCCTCCGGCCATTCCGTGCGAGCCACTGGCGGCGGCTAGAATTTCTGTCATTTGCAGGACGTTTTCAGCCGGTAAGCTTTGTCTGGAGCGGGTTAGTATTTGAAAAGCCAGGGGTTGCAGGGCATCACCTGCCAGAATGGCCATTGCCTCACCGTAGCGAATATGGCAAGTAGGTTGGCCTCGACGTAAATCATCGTCGTCCATTGCGGGTAAATCGTCATGTATGAGCGAATAAGCATGAATGATTTCGACTGCACAGGCGGGGTTGTCGAGTATGTTTTTATCTGCTCCCAGGCATTGGCCAACGGCATAGACTAACACTGGGCGAATACGCTTGCCGCCTAATAGAACGGAGCTGCGCATTGCCTGATGTAAGGTGGTGGGCTGAACTTTGTCTTTGGGTAAGCGATTTTCCAGTGCGTTGTTGACGCGTTGTTGCCAGTGAGACATGGATTCTTTTAAGGACATGACTTGATCCGGTGTTGCTGTTTTAGAGGGCATAAGGTTAATCTTCTTCAAATATTTCAAGTTCTGCTTGTTCGGACTTACCGATTAAAATTTGTACCTTTTGTTCTGCTTCTTTCAGTGCTGTTTGACATTGGCGGGTCAGTTCTACACCACGTTCAAATTGCTTTAATGAGTCTTCAAGCGATAGTTCGCCTCGTTCCATGGTTTCGACTAAATTTTCCAGCTCGTTTAATGCTTTTTCAAAATCAAGCGGTCTGGATTTTTTAGCAGTTGTTTTTTTGGATGTTTTTTTGGATGTTTTTTTAGGCATTTGTGAGCTTCCAAATCGTTGAAACAGTGTTTAATTTAAGAGTGTATCTTAACTCTAAATGGTATTTATTCATATATTTTTGCTTCAGTTCGAAATAGATGTTCTATAATTTTAGTTTGAGGAATTAATCTGACAATGGTTAAAAGTAGTATCATTTTGAGCGTGTTAATCGGGAACCTGCTTTTTGCGGGTACAACTTTGGCTCAACAGCCACAATTTAAAAAATTTAGTCAGCAGCATAAAACGGTCTACCAATATACCTTTAAAAATGCCGCCAGAGAGCATGAGGTATTAAAATTCAGGATTGATGATTATTATCTTAAGCAATCCAGAGATCGTTTTAGTGAAAGTAAACGTCGAACGTTATTTGCACAAGCTAAAGATACGGCGCATTCTATATCTAAAAAATTACAGGATAAATACAATACGCGTTTAAGGGATGATTACAGTGTATATTTGACAGAACAAGGCCAACAATTACCCGACGGATTTAAACTTGAAATTAACAAAGCTAAAGCGGGTTGGCATCTTTCGTATAAAGGCCGTATGTCGCAAAAGCAAGTGCAAGGCATTGTTAAGGTATTTAGAAAAGGGGCTGATAGTCGCTGGGCACAATTAAGTCGTGTGGCTAGAAATGTGTACCAACAGGAAAGTCGCAAAACAATTAATAAGGCAGTGGGATTGCTTTATAAAGAAAACCGTTACGTTGCCAGAAGAAATAAAACGAATAAAAATATTCTTGACGTACGAATTGATTTTGTACAAGTCGTTATTGATGAAACAGTCGGGATCCGTCCTGTCGCAAAAGCTATCGCAAATAAAACACGTGGGTTGTCCGATAGACAGGTTATTGCTTATGCCTTACGCTTTTTGCAATGGATACCGTATGATAATTTGAAATCCCGAGATGCACTGGGAGCGATAGGTTTTGTTGCCCCTTTAACATTACTTGATATTAACAAGGGTGATTGTGATACCAAGTCTGTGGCTTTGGCCGCGTTAATTCGAAACCTGCTACCCGATGTGCGTATGATTATGGGACTGGTTCCGAAACATGCTTTTTTAGCACTTAATATACCGCGCAAACCCGATGATGCGATTATTAATGTGAAGGGGCTAGATTATGTTGTTGTTGAACCGACTGGTCCGGCACTTTCAGTTGTTGGTCAAGCTCACCCTCTTACTCGGCCATATTTAAACTCGAGAAAAGATAATAATAAATTCTTGTTGAATATTCCAAGTGGAAATGAAAATAATATTGCGAGTGTATTCTAGGGAAACGATACGATATATAATCTGATTTCCCCATCTGCTTGCGGCGGGCACAAAACCAATGGGGTTTCCAAAGGGGTGCATACCCCGTTGACGATATATAATTGATTTGATTTTCATTCTTTTTAGGAACAACCCTTTATTTATGGCTTAAATATGTAAGAATAGGCATAAATTATAAAAAGGTCGTATGTTATTACTCAACTAAACTCTAACATCATTGCTCGCCCAGATCATAATATCTCGCGTAAAGATATATCGAGAAGCGCGTTGAAGGTTTTGTATACACTTAAAGATGCGAATTATGAAGGCTATCTTGTCGGTGGTTGTGTTCGTGACTTATTGTTGGGTTTTTGTCCTAAAGATTTTGATGTTGCGACCAATGCAACACCCGAGCAAGTAAAAGCCTTATTTCGGAATAGCAGAATTATTGGACGCCGCTTTCAGATTGTACATGTGCGTTTCGGACGAGAAATTATTGAAGTGACCACATTCAGGGGACCGCATGATGGTAATGCCCAACACGTATCGGATGAAGGAATGTTACTTCGAGATAACGTGTATGGCACATTAGAGCAAGATGCCTGGCGTCGGGATTTTACTGTTAACGCTTTATATTATACGGTTAAAGATTTTTCGATTGTAGACTATACCCATGGTATGGATGATTTGCAGTCCAAAACTATTCGGATGATAGGTGATCCGGAAGTTCGCTTTAAAGAAGACCCTGTTCGTATGTTGCGTGCCATTCGTTTTGCAGCAAAATTGAATTTTAAAATACAGCATGATGATGAAGTTTCAATAAAAAAAGCACTGGATGAAAATATTCATTTACTCGAAGCCGTTTCATCTGCACGTTTATTTGACGAAGTACTTAAGCTATTTATGAGCGGTTATGCTGAAGCCGTTTATGCACTTCTGATTAAAGAAAATATTTATCAACGGCTTATTCCCTTTGAACAGACGGTTGATAGCAGCTTTTATATTGAATTTGTAAAACAGGGTTTGGTCAATACCGATATTCGGATTCAACAAGAAAAGCCAGTTACCCCTGCATTTTTATTTGCTGTTTTATTATGGCCTGCTGTGGAAATGTTGACAAAGCAGCTTCAATCACAGGAGCTACCCCTTAATCAGGCGATTAATATTGCTGGGCAGGAAGTGATTGAAAAGGTCAATGTTCGTATCACCATACCCAAACGTTTTCGTTATATGATGCGAGATATTTGGGCACTGCAACTACGTTTGCCCAATCGTGTGGGTAGACGTGCTTATAAATTACTGGAACAGAAAAAATTCCGTGCTGGTTATGATTTTTTATTATTGCGTAGTCAGGTAAGCCAAGTAACCGTTAACGAAACAGATATAAACTATTCATCTGCAATAGAGTTAGCTGAGTTGGCAGGTTGGTGGACTCAGTTTCAGAATGAATTGGAAGCAGGAAAAAAATCAATGCTAAATGCACTGCCACGCCCTCATCCTAAACACAAAAAAACAAAACAGCATTAATCGCTAATTAAGAGCAGGCGAAAAGCTATATTATGTTAGTCAGTGCGTATATCGGGTTGGGCAGTAATCTAGATAATCCGTTGGAGCAGGTAAAATCTGCGATTAAAGAACTAAATGGTAGTAATGATATCAGTGTCGCTGCTGTATCTGGTATTTATAAAAGTAAACCATTAAAAATAGAAACGGCTAAAAAAATAGAACAACCAGACTATATTAATGCGGTGATACGTATTAATACACGCTTAGCTCCAGTAAAATTACTTGATGTATTGCAAGAACTTGAAAGGAAGCATAAACGTGTAAAAGAATATCACTGGGGACCTCGTAGTCTGGATCTGGATATTTTATTGTATTCCGATTTAATTTTAATGTCCGAGCGTCTAACTATCCCACATAAAGAATTAACGCAGCGTGATTTTGTCGTTTATCCTTTAAATGATATTAGTCCTGACCTTGATATCCCTATGCACGGTAAACTTGAGAATATTTTACAAACAGTATCAAAAGAGAATTTAGTTTTTATTGAGGGCCATTTTGATTTACAGGAAATAATATTGTGAACCTCGATCACCTTAAATATGTTGTTATAGATGGTCCTATTGGTGTAGGTAAAACAACATTAGCAAAGAAGTTGGCAGCCAGTTTTGGCTCGGACCTAATTCTTGAAGGACCGGAAGATAATCCATTTTTAGAACGTTTTTATCGTAACCCTCAAGGTGCAGCCTTCCAGACACAATTATTTTTTCTGTTTCAGCGGGCAAAACAATTACAGGAGATTAATCAGGGAGATATGTTTCAACCTGTACGTGTTGCTGACTATTTGATTGAAAAAGATCGTCTCTTTGCTGAACTCACCCTAGATGAGGAAGAATATAAATTATATTTACAAGTATATGAGCATGTTACGGTTAATATGCCCGTACCTGATTTAGTCATCTACCTTCAAGCACCGGTTTCCATCTTACAAAAACGCATTGCGCATCGTGGTCGTAACTATGAAAAAACGATAAACCCAGGTTACTTGAGGCAATTAGGCGAAGCTTATGCACGGTTTTTTCATGATTATACCGATTCATCGTTGTTAATTGTAAATGCAGAAGATATCAACTTTGCTGATAATGAGCAGGATTATCTGCAATTATTAGAACAAATATCCAGACCACAGCGTGGCCGGAAGTATTTTAACCCATTACCAAATAATCTTTAATTTTCTCTCGACTTAAAAAATGCTAAAATTACCGTCATTCCCGCGAAGGCGGGAATCTAGGCAAAATTAAAAAAGGCTGTTATATTCTAGATTTCCGCCTTCGCGGGAATGACGAAAATTTTTATAGCGGAGATAGCCATCAGTCATTCAATACCACCCCCATTAGCCCGTATTCGCAGCATGAAACCGCAAGGTGAAAAGATTGCGGTTTTAACATCGTATGATGCGAGCTTTACAACGCGCATTGAGCAGGCGGGTACCGATGTTATTTTAGTGGGGGATTCATTAGGTGGAGTCATTCATGGTGAAGCAACCACGTTGTCTGTCACTATGGATGATATGTTGTATCATCTGCGCCATGTGGCACATGCGCGACAGCAAACGTTATTGATTGGCGATATGCCATATCACAGTTATGAAAATAAAAAGATGGCATTAACCAATGCTCAACGTTTTATTGAAATAGGCGCAGATATGGTCAAGCTTGAAGGGGCTGGTCTGGGTACGGGTTCTATTTCAGAATCTATCGAACATATTATCAATAATGGTATTCCTATTTGTGGGCATTTGGGTTTATTGCCTCAGTCGGTAGAAGAAATTGGTGGTTATAAAATTCAGGGGCGTGAACAAGCGGCAGCAGAGAAAATGATAGCCGAGGCAAAACATCTTGAATCCATCGGTGTGGATATGATTGTGCTTGAATGTATTCCGAGTACATTAGGCAAAAAAATATCAAAGGCTATCAGTATTCCAACCATCGGTATTGGTGCGGGTGTGGATTGTGATGGGCAGGTATTAGTGCTTTACGATTTATTAGGTATTACCCCCGGCAAGTTACCCAAATTTGTAAAAGATTTTCTTACAACAGCAACGGTTGATAAGAATGAAAATTTAATTGTTAACGCCATTAAAGATTTTGTTGTTGCCGTAAAAGAAAATCGTTTTCCCACGGCTGAGCAGAGTTATTAATTATTCTCGCTCGTAATAACCGACTTTGTTATCTTTATTTAAATTATGAAAATAATTAACACCATTAAGGACATGCAAGCATGGAGTCGTGCTTGTTATGATAACGGCAAGAGTCTGTCTTTTGTTCCAACTATGGGAAATCTGCATACCGGGCATTTGGCTTTAGTGGATAAAGCAAAAGAATGTGCTGATAAAGTTGTTGTGAGCATTTATGTCAATCCAACTCAGTTTGGTGAAAATGAAGACTTTGACAAATACCCACGAACCGAGCAAACCGACCTTGCTAAATTGCAACAAAAGAAGGTTGATGTGGTTTTTATGCCCAACTCGGATGAAATCTATCCATCTAATAAAGCCATTGACTATATAACTGTCCCCGATTTTGCCGCTGAGTTGGAAGGGCAAGCTCGCCCGGAGCATTTTCGTGGTGTGGCGACAGTCGTTAAAAAATTGTTTGATGCGGTGCAACCTAGCCATGCTATTTTTGGTGAAAAAGATTTCCAACAGTGCATGGTTGTTAATAACATGGTGACAGAATATGCGCTGGATATTCAAATACATGCTGTGCCCATTGTGCGAGATAATGATGGCTTGGCAAAAAGTTCGCGGAACCAGTATTTAACCCCTGAGCAACGAAAACGGGCACCCATTTTATATCAATCGTTACTGGCTGCACGCCAGAAAATATTGTCAGGTACGTTAAGCTATTCTGAAATAGAATCTCAATCTATTGAATTTATTGAAAGAAACCAATTTCAAGTAGATTATTTTGTGATTCGGGATGCCACTACGCTAGGTTACCCCAGTACACAAAACAGGGTAATTCTAGCTGCCGCAAAGCTCGGCATTCCCCGTTTACTGGATAATTTACGCGTGGATTAGTCCACAATTTAGGGTGACTTTTACCGTGTAGAGGCTAGGCTTGTCTACTATCAGCATGTTAAAATGAGAAGCTAATCCTAATTATACAAATTGGACTGTTTGTTAATGCAAATCACAATGCTTAAAACCAAGTTACACCGCGCGCATGTTACCCATGTTGAGCTGGAATACGAAGGCTCGTGCGCGATTGATGCTAATTTATTAGATGCGTCGGGTATTCGTGAGTATGAACAAATTGAAATTTATGACGTGACCAATGGTGAGCGTTTTACCACCTATGCGATTCGTGCAGAAGCGGGTAGTGGTATTATTTCAATTAACGGTGCTGCTGCCCATAAAGCAAACGTTGCAGACGTTGTGATTATTTGCGCCTATGTGGGTTTGAATCAGCAAGAACTTGCTAACTTTAAGCCTAAACTTGTTTACCTGAACGATAACAACGAAATTACCCATACGCGTAATACCATTCCGGTTCAGGTTGCCTAATTTTTATTAATACAATTCTTTATAACCACAACGAATACAACGAAAGAATATTTCAAATATAAATTTGGTTATTGTTCTCAATACCTCCGTTATATTCTTTTTTTGTTGTGCTTAATAAAAAACAAATTACCCCGTATTTCGCATACCCGCAGCAATCGCATTAATGGATCGTAGTAATGGATCCAGCCAGGCTTGTCGAGTGTCTTCATCCAATGATTCATTACGGAAATTACGTAACAATTTAAATTGAATGTAACTGAGTGGATCCAGATAAGGATCGCGGCGTTTAAGTGATAATGCAAGTATCGGCGTTTCAGCTAACAACTCGTCAATATTGGCCACTTTTAAGACGCACTCACTGGTGAGTTGGTATTCGGTTGCGATTTTGTCATAAACAGTTTGTGCCGTTGTCTGATTTAAGCACAATGACTTATATTCATTAGCAATATTCATATCACCCTTAAACAATGCCATTTGTGTATTGCTCAGCAAGGCTCGAAAGAATGACCAGTTTTGATACATATCGCGTAGTGTGTTCAGCTTTTCAGGATCTTTTCCTAGCCAGGTATTTAAAGCTAAACCAATGCCATACCATGCGGGCAGTGTGTGTCGAGATTGTGCCCAACCAAATACCCAGCCAATGGCGCGTACGGATGTTTTTGAACGGTCTGCTTTTTTACGATGCGATGGTCGTGAACCAATGTTCATTAAACCAATTTCAGACACCGGTGTGGCTTCATAAAAATAATCGAGAAAACCTTCGGTATTATCCGTTAAGGTACGGTAGTGTTGTTCGCCCTGACTAGCCAGTTGCGTCATAATTTGCGCGTATTCAGGTTTGTCTTTTAATGGTTTGGTTACCAGATGTTTACTTGCTTTTAATAAGCCGGTAATTCCCATTGTAAGCTCATAAATGGCGGTTTCAGGGTGGCTGTATTTATAAGACAGCACTTCGCCTTGTTCGGTAAATTTAATTTCACCGTGTACGGTGCCATCGGGCTGCGACAAAATAGACTCATGCGTTGGGCCGCCACCGCGACCAATTGTGCCACCTCGACCGTGGAATAAACGTAAACGAATATTTCGTTTGGTGGTAATAGCCGAGATTTGTTGTTGTGCTTGATATAAGTTCCATACCGATGCGAGAATACCACCATCTTTACAGGAGTCAGAATAACCCAACATCACTTCCTGAGTGTTACCGGATGCTTTTAATAAGTCGGCATAAATGCTGTTATCCAGTAAACGGTTCATTACCGGATCAATATGTTTTAAATCTTCAATCGTTTCAAACAGGGGAGAAACCCGAATATTACAAAATGCCTGACCATTATCAAAACCACTTAAACCGGTTAGCCATGCAAGGTACATTACTTCAATAATGTGGCTAGCCTCATGCGTCATTGAAATAACGTAACTACCTAATACGTTAGGGCTTACTTTTTCACGCATCTCATATATAACATTGAAAACTTGTAATGTTTCTGCCGACATATCGGTTAACTTTGTAACATCAACAGCGGGCGGTGTGGATGTTGAAATAATTTCTGTCAAGGTACTAATGCGTTGTTCTTCGTTAAGAGATCCATAATCAATATGACGGGTTTGTTCTAAAATTTCAGTAACCGTTTGACTATGAATAGTGGATTCTTGACGAACATCCAAATGGCTTAAATAAAAACCAAACGTTTCTGCCAGGCGAATTAAATCTTTTAAGCGACCATTTGCAACAATATGGTCACCATGGCTAATTAATGAATCATGAATAAGATATAGATCATTTAAAAATTCGGTTTCATTTTTGTAACCATAAAAAATTTCTTTAGTATTGGAACTATCTGGATTAGATTTATTTAAAAAGGCTTCAATTTTATTTAAGTTAGATGTTAAACGGAAAAATATAAATAATAACTTACGACGATAGGGTTCCTGATGATAACGCTGCGCGCCTTTAGTAAAGGTATTGCTATAATTTTTTTCATCCTCGATCAGACTTTTGTTAAAGTCACTGCTAGGGTTACACAGTTGAATGGATTGGGTTAATACACGCGTTAATTTAGTTACACGTTTTAAATATTCTTTAAGAACCTGCCTATTTTGTAAATAGATTGCATTACGTGTGGTTTCGGGTTTGACAAAGGGGTTACCATCACGGTCACCACCAATCCATGAACCAAATTGGAAAAAACTGGGTACTTTTATGGCATTATTTTCGTATTGGCGTTCCAGTGCATGTTCAAATTGGCGATACACTTCAGGGATAGCATCAAATAAACATTCGCGGTAATAAAATAAACCGTTTTTTACTTCATCAATAACGGTCGGTTTATTAATTCTAACTTCGTTTGTTTTGTAAAGAATCTGAATTTCACGTTTTAGTTGTTGGGTTATTTCACTGGTATGAAATTCATCAAGGTTGTCGTTGTTCAGTTTTTCACTTACTGCAAAAATACGTTGCAAGGCTTCCTGAATGGTTCGGCGTTTTGATTCAGTTGGGTGTGCAGTAAAAACCGGGGTGTAGGTTAGTTGATTTAATAAAGTCTGTACTTTTTCAGCCGACAAGTTTTGTTTTTTTAATTCACAAATGGTGGTGTCGAAGGAACCTTGCCATTGTAAACCCTGTTTATTCATCAGTGTTTTACGGTATTTATGTTGAAAGTCTTCTTCAGCAATATTAACTAAACTAAAGTAAAGACTAAAAGCACGCACAACATGGGTAACGGTTTGCTCGTCAAGAGACTCAATCAGATCCACTAATTTCTGACGTTGATTGGAATCCTCTTTATGGCGTAAGCTAATATGACCCTTGCGTAAAGCTTCAACGGCTGAAAAAACCTTATCGCCTGCATGATCTTTTAAAACATCACCCAGGATATTGCCAAATAATTTAACGCGTGAACGTAAAACTTCATCATTTACCACGGTTACCGGGTTGAGCGAGTTGTCTTTTACTGCTGTGTTCATATTATCTCTTTTCTGCAAAATAAATCAGTCGCGCATTATACCCAAATTTAAGCGTTGGATTCGCGGCTAAAACCTGAAAATCGTTAAATTAACTAAAAATAGTTAATTTACTGGCCGAAAATGGTTATTTCTTGTGTATTTGGCCGATTTTTTGACGTTTTATTACAAAATCGAGCTTTTGCGGAAGATTCCATGCCATAGACTTGCATGTTATTATTTTATATCTGTTTTTTTATCGTAGGGATCCACAATGGCGTTGTTAGACTTACCGGCTTGGCAGGCTTTGTCAGAACATTGGCATGATGTTCGTAATATACACATGCGCGATTTATTCGATGCTGATGCAACACGCTTCGAAACATTCTCGATTAAATTTAACGATATTTTATTCGATTTTTCTAAAAATCGGATTACCCAGAAAACGGTCAGTTTATTGGCTGAACTGGCACGGGAGTCTGAGTTAGAGAAATGGATTGAAAAAATGTTTAACGGTGATTTAATTAATCACACTGAAAAACGCGCAGCTCTGCACACCGCTTTACGTAATCGCAACAATAATGCGGTTAACGTTGACGGGCAAAATGTTATGCCGGCTATTGAGCAGGTGTTGGATAAAATGCAATTGATCAGTGACACCGTTCGCAATGGAGAATGGCAAGGCTTTAGTGGGCGCAACATTATCGACGTGGTTAATTTGGGAGTAGGGGGCTCGGATCTAGGTCCGGTGATGGTAACCGAGGCATTGCACCCCTATGGTAAATCTGGTTTACGGGTACACTTTGTGTCCAATGTCGATCCAAGCCATATTTGTGATACCTTGCGCCACTTAAATCCTGAAACAACCCTGTTTATTGTTTCATCCAAAAGTTTTACCACGCAAGACACTATCGCAAACGCGAAAACAGCACGCGACTGGTTATTAGAAACAGCACGCGATGAAGACGCAGTACAAAAACATTTTATCGCCGTCGCTGCGAATACCGAAGCGGCCGTTGAATTTGGTATTGCCGAAGAAAATATTCTTGAAATGTGGGACTGGGTGGGTGGCCGTTATTCGCTTTGGTCGTCCATCGGTATTTCCATTGCTATATATATAGGAATGGATCGTTTTAAAGCCTTACTGGAAGGTGCGTTCGAAATGGATGAACATTTTCGTAGTGCCCCTTTCGAAAAAAACATTCCCGTTATGATGGCTTTACTCGGTATTTGGTATAACAATTTCTTCAATGCCGACACCTATGCTGTTTTACCGTATGATCAACACTTACATCGTTTTCCCGCTTTTTTGCAACAGGTGGACATGGAAAGTAATGGCAAGAGTGTGACCCGCTCCGGTCAACCTACTCACTATTCAACCGGCCCGATCCTTTGGGGAGAGTTAGGTATTACCGGCCAACATGCGTTTTATCAGTCGTTACACCAAGGTACTAAGTTAGTACCGACTGATTTTATTGTGCCGATAGAAAGCCTTAATCCAGTTGGGCAACATCATACTATCCTGCTTTCAAACTTTTTTGCACAAACGCAAGCCCTTACCCGTGGGCGTACCAAAGAAGAAACCAGAATCGAATTAGAAGCCGAAGGCCTGAGCAAAGATGAAATTGAACGTCTATTACCGTACAAAGTATTTAAAGGCAATAAACCCAGCAACACTATTTTATTTCGCGCCTTAACGCCACGAACATTAGGCTCATTGATTGCCATGTATGAACATAAAATTTTTGTACAAGGTGTGATATGGGAAATTAATTCTTTTGATCAGTGGGGTGTTGAATTAGGTAAGCAACTTGCCGATACTATTTTTAAACAGCTACGTGAAAGAAAACCAGTTGATAATCATGATGTTTCAACCAATGGCTTGATTAATTATTATATGAAAATGTCGGGGGGGTAATATTACTCTTTTGGCCATTCTTGCAATAATTTAATTTTGCCGTGCTCGGTGAGCCTGGTTAATAAAAATAGCCGGGTGGCACTGTATGAGCCACCTTCGACAGCATCGTTGATTTGTATTAGCATATCTTCAATACCATCGTGATTGAAATCACCTTTGGCAACCAGTTGTAATTCTTCGGAACCACCTTCAATAAAATATTTAATATGATAAGGGCTCAGTTTTTTAGCTTTCAGAACAGGATCCACTTGAGCCCATGAGGTGATTTTTTTATTCGCCATAATACGTTTACTTTCTTCGGTGGAAATAATTTGAGCCATTTGCGGTGGAAGATGTTCAGGTAAATGCTTGTCAAAGACAATAGTATCAAGAAACGATTTTTTAGAGGGGTTACCGTTTGATATAATACGGGTAGCTTCGCATAAAACAGTTATATACATTAAAGCAGCATTATTCATTTCCGGAATTGCGTATATGTCTTCACCCTTAAAAGGAAAGTACTCCTGACAGGTTGCTATGCGAATTAAGTTATCAGGTTTTGCAGCTTTAACGATAGAAAATTCACCATACCATTTCATTGTGAGCATTTTTTGAATATTGTCGAACTTTTTAATAACGAAGCTATTTGATAGCATATTAGGCATAGCGAAATTGCTAAACCATACAACAGGTTTTGTGTTACCTCCTTTTGTTGTTACTGCACTGGTGCAGCCAGTCAATAAAATGAAAAACAATATTAATAGAGTAGCTATTTTCATGATTACCTCAAAAATGATTAGGGTATGCTTTGAACAGCCTTCTTCTGTTTTGCGGCTTTTAAAAGCAAGTTTTTCACATAGTTGTTTCGTTTAGTTGAAATAGGAATCTTGCGATGTGATTCTTTGGCAGCTTTGTGCCAGTTCATATTACCTATGGCTTTATTAAATTTCAGGAATTCTTGTTTTAATTGAGGTAATCCCATGTTGTATATCATATCGAATAGAGCCAATTTTACTTCTACTGGATAGTGATTAAACCCGTGATAAAGTCTTCTTAGTTCTTTATAAAAATTAGTTACTTGCAGGATAAAAAGTTTGTCAATCGTGTTTTGCCTGAGAATCAGTTGAGTAAAACGCTTGTAATAGGAACCTTGAAAATTTAATTTTAGTGGATTGGCTTTTAGCACACTATTATAATCCGATTGAATTTCATTAGCGGTCGCTCTTTTGTTAGTTTTATCATGCACAAAGGGGAGTTTTTGGGCTACCGCGAGGGATGAAATAAGTGAGCCAATACCTACAGTGACATAGCCTTTCGAGTCAAGATACATATGCGGGATATTTCCTTCATACGGTTGAATTCTTTTTTTTAATTTTTTGGCTAATGAAGAAGGTATCATAAATTTAATCACTTCCAGTTTGTGATAGTTAGGCTCTTAACAAAGAACTTAATCAGATGACAATTTTTAAATCAATCAGATGGTTGGCACTTTGTCGGATTGGAGGCAATGAATCAGGGTCTGAACCTAACTGTGATCCCCACGAAATTATCAAAGGGAAAGGGGGGCAAGTTATTTGTTTAATTATTACTTTTTAACGCTGATTATTTGCCAAGAGCCAAAAGAATTGAGTATAAGAGGCTGAATAACCTGCTTAACTCTGATAAGTCCTTGTAGTGGTCTAATAAACTTGGAAAGAATTATAGCTTATAATACAAAAACACAAAGGAATCATTATGAGCCAAATGAAAACACGAAAACCCCGAATCAGTTTTACAGTTGAGCAAAAATTAGATTATGCAAAACTAATGGTAGTTGAAGGATACAGCACACGCCAAGTAATGGATATTTCGGGAGCAGGAGCCACAGCAGTTTCCCGCTGGAAAAGCCAATATCAACAGGAGTTAAAAGGTCAAACACCGGAAGATAAAAAAGCTTTTACACCAGACCAACAGCGAATTCAAGAATTAGAAAAACAACTGTGGCGAGCCAAACGGGATAATGAAATATTAAAAAAGGCCACAGCCTTGTTGGTTCGCGACAACACCGAATTGAGTTGATATCAGCGATGAACAAGGACACTATTGATTATACCGTTACCGAATTGTGCAGAGTATTTAATATCAAACTCAGTACTTACTACTATCAGCAACAGGAAAAACCGATTAAGGTTGAAGAAAGTCAAATGATAGCAACACTAAAAGCAACTGCAATTGAAACCACCAATAGCTATGGAAAACGACGTATGCTCAAAGTACTTCGCCAACAAGGACATCAATTAGGTATTTATAAAATAGCAAGCTTAATGAAAAAAGCCAATGTTGTCGCACTAAATCCGAAGAAGAAACACCATTATCCTGATTCAGGTAAAGTCCATGATAAAGCACCTAATTTGCTTCAACGGCAATTTAATCCAGGAACCATTAACACGCACTGGGTCGGTGACATTACCTATATTCGAACACATCAAGGCTGGAGTTACCTTGCGAGTGTATTAGATTTAGGCTCAAGAGAAATCGTTGGCTATGCACTGTCACAACAACCCAATACTGAATTAGCAATCGCCGCTCTGAAACAGGCAATTCAAAAACAGCAACCTGATACGACTCAACTACTTTTTCATTCCGATCAAGGAGTACAATATTCAGCAAACAGGTTTATCGAAAATCTTAATATCTTTGGCATTACACAAAGTATGAGTCGACGCGGTAATTGTTGGGACAATGCGGTAATGGAACGTTTCTTTAGAAGCTTAAAAACAGAACGATTGAATCAGTTAAGTTTTATAAATCATTCATCGGCTGTACAAGTTGTTGAGCAATACATTCATTTTTATAATTACAAACGATTACATTCTACTTTGGGCTATGTAACACCGGACCAGAAAAAAATGGAATTAAAAAATGCGGCTTAAATTCTTTCCAAATAAACTTGACCACTACACCTAGACTCACTAGTAAGCATGGTTGGTACTTAGCGGGATTGGTACATTTAATTATTTGGGTAGAATATTGTAGCTCGGGGGGGAATCGAACCCCCACTCTGTCACCAGAACCGGATTTTGAATCCGGCGCGTCTACCAGTTCCGCCACCGAGCCAACAAGCTGAGCATTATATGTAATCTTTACATGCTTTGTAAAAGTAAATTCTGTAATATTCGCGTTTATGGCCCCAAATAAAATTAAAAGTAAGTGCAGTGGGAGTGTTTTAGCGCAAGACCGCACCCTAAAAAGAAGCTGGCAACGAATAGATTTTCAGTTTAATTTGCCCCCCGAGCTTATTGCGCAGCAACCGACCGATGAACGTCAGGCGAGCCGATTATTGGTGGTTTCACCAGAAAAAAATACACTTGAAGACAAGTTGTTTGTCGATTTTATTGATTATCTCAACCCCGGTGATTTGCTTGTTATGAACGATACACGGGTGATCCCTGCGCGTTTACGGGGGGTTAAAGATACTGGTGGTAAGGTTGAGGTTTTGGTTGAACGTATTCTGGGCAACAAAAAGGTATTGGCGCATGTTCGCTCTAGTAAATCACCTAAGGCCGCTACAGAACTTATTTTAGAAGAATCGCTTTATGCCACTGTATTAGGGCGGGAAGATGATTTATTCTTGCTTAAATTTAAATTATCTGGCGATGAAACGGTTTTAAATGCGTTAGAACAATACGGCCATATTCCCTTACCACCTTATATAGAACGGCAAGATAACTTAGATGATCGTGAACGATATCAAACTGTGTATGCCAATAAACCGGGTGCGGCCGCTGCGCCTACAGCAGGCTTACATTTTACTCAGGATATTTTAAATAAAATAATAGCGAAAGGGATTACCGTTGCAACCGTGACCTTGCACGTAGGGGCGGGTACTTTTCAGCCTGTACGGGTTGATAAATTGCAGGATCATAAAATGCATTCAGAATGGATTAGTCTGGATGATTCAGTTGTAAAACAAATTAACGAGACTAAAAAGAACGGTGGTCGAGTGGTGGCCGTGGGAACAACATCAGTACGCTGTCTTGAATCGGCTTTTGCCAAACAGGGTGAGTTAAAGGCTTACACTGGTGAAACAGATATTTTTATTACTCCCGGCGTTCAATTTCATGTTGTGGATGCTTTACTGACTAATTTTCATTTATCAGAATCAACCCTTATTATGCTAGTGAGTGCCTTTGCCGGTTATGATAATACCATGGCGGCTTATCAACATGCGATAGAACAGCAATATCGGTTCTTTAGTTATGGTGATGCGATGTTTATTGTTAATAAATTATAGATTTTTTAACCACAATGAACACGACGAAAAAAGAATTAAAGTGGCTTATTGAGCGATAGCGTGGCAATCTTTTTCGTTGTGGTGAATCTTTCTTTTAAGTTTATAATACCTTTTTATCCCAAGAGTCCCAAACAGTGAAATTTAACTTACTTAATACCGACGGTGCTGCCCGCCGGGCACAATTACAATTTAAGCGTGGCAGCATAGAAACCCCTGTGTTTATGCCGGTGGGAACCTACGGCACGGTAAAGGCCATGACCCCCGATGAACTTAAATCCATCGGTGCAGAGATTATTTTAGGTAATACTTTTCATTTAATGCTGCGCCCCGGAACAGAAGTGATTGAAGCACACGGTGATTTGCATGACTTTATGCATTGGGACCAACCTATTTTGACCGATTCAGGTGGTTTCCAAGTTTGGAGTTTAGGTGCAGGCAGTGAAAAACGTAATATTGATCCGAGTAAATCAAAGACAAAGCCTGCAAAAATAACCGAGCAAGGTGTTCATTTTCAGTCGCCGGTAGATGGTCGCAAAATTTTTATGGGGCCGGAAGAATCCATGCAAATTCAGCAATCGTTGGGTTCAGATATTGTGATGATTTTTGATGAATGCACACCGTACCCTGCTACTGAGTCTCAGGCAAAAGACTCGATGGAACTTTCCTTACGTTGGGCTGAGCGCAGTAAAATTGAGTTTGAACGTTTAATGGGGCTTAAAAGTCCTGCTCGCAACGAGGCTTTATTTGGCATTGTGCAAGGGGGGATGTACCCCAATTTGCGCCAGCAATCGATTGAAGGACTTAAAAAAATAGGTTTTGATGGCTATGCCATTGGTGGTTTGTCGGTGGGTGAGCCAAAAGATGAGATGATGGCAACCCTCGATCACTTAACCCCGCATATGCCTGAAGATGCGCCGCGCTATTTAATGGGTGTGGGTACGCCTGAAGATTTAGTTGAATCTGTGCGCCGTGGTGTGGATATGTTTGACTGTGTTATGCCAACACGCAATGCCCGCAATGGCTACTTGTTTACCAGCAAGGGGATGGTGCGGATCCGTAATGGACAATACCAAATGGATACCAATCCATTAGACTCTGAATGTGGTTGTTATACTTGCCAAAATTACAGCCGTTCCTATTTGCGGCATTTAGATAAAACCGGCGAAATTCTGGGTGCGCGTCTTAATACCATTCACAACCTCTATTATTACGTGCATTTAATGGCCGATTTGCGTTCGGCGCTCGAAATGGATACATTTTTTGATTTTTTGTCAGAATTTTATTCAAAAAGGGAAAAAAGTGTGCCGGTTATGGCATAATACAGCGCATCATTTTCGTACTTTGGTCTAGTTAGTGATAATGACTAGATCCAAGGAGCATAATTATCCATTATTAAGGGGAAACCATGAGTTTTTTCATTTCAGATGCAATCGCCGCAGGCACCGAAGCCGCTACCCAACAGCCGGGTACGGAACAATTTATTTTATTAATTGGTATGGTGGTGTTGTTTTATTTTATCCTGATCCGCCCACAACAAAAACGAGCCAAAGAACATAAAAAAATGGTGGCCCAAATTGGTAAAGGCGATGAAGTGGTTACCAATGGTGGTGTTTTAGGTAAAGTGACGCAAGTGGGTGAACAATACGTGTCACTTGAAATTGCCGATAACGTTGAAATAAAAATTCAAATACAATCTGTTGGAACGGTTTTGCCTAAAGGCTCTATCAAAGCTGCCAAAAAGGATTAAGCTGGAAAGGCTTAACTGAAAAGATTAACCGCTAAAATTAACTGGCAAAATAATAAATCAATGTATAAACCCTATTCATCATTGAATGTGGTTTATATTTTTAAGTAGGCTCTCTCATGTTAAATAAATATGCACTTTGGAAAAACGTCCTTCTTTTATTGACGGTTTTAATCGGTGCTTTGTATGCGCTACCGAATATTTATGGTAGTAATCCGGCCATTCAAATTACTGCAACACGTACGACGACCGTCGATAAAAAATTGTTGGAGCGAGTTAAAACGGAATTAAACAGTTCGGGCACAACATTTTCGAATATAAAAATTAATAATGATATTTTGGTTATTCGTTTCAAGAGCGTAGAAAATCAGTTAAAAGCCAATGATATGTTGAGAGAGTCGTTAGGCGATACTTATTCTGTTGCACAAAATATTATCACGGCATCACCTGAATGGTTACTGGATCTTGGAGCAAGACCCATGTATTTAGGGCTGGATTTGCGTGGTGGTTTACACTTCTTAATGGAAGTGGATATGGACACCGTAGTAAAGCAGGCTTACGAAACATTTACTAGTGATACTCGACGTGCATTGAGACAGGCAAAAATTCGTTATTTAACCGTTAAACAACTTAAAAATAGTATTGAAATCAAGTTTCGAGATAATGCGACACGAGATAAAGCTGAAGCCGTTATTCGTAAACAGTTAGATGACTTAAGCATTGAAACAAATGATAGAGAAGGTGCTTTTTACCTTTCATTAAAAATGACCAAAGCGTCATTGGCTGAGCGTAAAAAGTCAGCATTAAAAAAGAATATTACAACCTTGCGTAAGCGTGTGAATGAATACGGTGTTTCTGAGCCGGTTATTCAGCAACAAGGTGACGACCGTATCGTGTTACAACTGCCCGGCGTGCAATGCAGCTCTTGTGTTAAGAAAACGCTTAGCGCGGTTGCTTCACTCGAATTTAGACTGGTTGACTGGAAGAACAGTGTTGAAGATGCCATGAAAGGACGAGTGCCGATTGGTTCACGTTTATATTATGATCGACATGGACAACCTTATTTATTGAAAAAACGTGTGATCATGAATGGCCAACATATCTCGAGCGCAGCATCGGGTATGGATTCGCAATCAGGCACAGCCGCCGTCTTTATTAATACGAATGGTGTTGGTGCTAAGCGATTGTCAAATGCTACACGCAAAAATATTGGTAAACCGATGGCGGTTGTTTTTATTGAACAAAAACCAGTTGTACACAAAGTGGATGGCAAAAAAGATATTGTTACGTATAAGAAAACAGAAGACGTAATCAATGTTGCGACCATTCAGGATGTACTCAGTCGACGTTTTCAAATTACTGGTTTAGATAGCCCGAAAGAGGCACAGGAATTAGCTTTGCTTATTCGTGCAGGTGCATTAGTTGCCCCCATTCGTATTATTGAGGAACGCACCATTGGGCCAAGCTTAGGGCAGGACAATATTAACAAAGGAACACTTTCCGTTATTGTTGGTATGGCTCTGGTGATTATTCTTATGGCTGTTTGGTATAAAGGCTTTGGTCTGGTTGCCGATGCTGCTTTATCCATTAACCTGATCTTTATTATAGCGATTCTATCATTACTACAGGCAACCCTGACGTTGCCGGGTATTGCGGGTATTGTTTTAACTGTTGGTATGGCGGTGGATGCGAATGTATTGATTTTTGAACGTATCAGAGAAGAAATTCGAGCAGGCAACACGCCACAAGCAAGTATTCATGCCGGTTATGAAAAAGCGATGTCAACCATTGCCGATGCTAATATCACCACACTTATTGCCGCGATTATTTTATTTATTTTTGGTACGGGTGCAATTAAAGGTTTTGCGATTACCTTATCGATAGGAATTTTAACCTCCATGTTTACCGCCGTTATGGGCACGCGCGCAATTATTAATTTATTTGTTAGCGGTAAAACAATTAAAACACTCTCGATATAGTTGACGTTAAAGACAATTTTTTAAGGTTTATTTAAAATGCAAATATTCAAAACACTCAGTACTTTTGACTTTATGGCTAAACGCAAGTTAGCTATGGCGTTATCAATATCGTTAATCATTATTTCATTGTTTTCGTTATTTGATAAAGGTTTAAACTTTGGTCTGGATTTTACAGGTGGAGCCTTAATCGAAGTTAATTATCCTGAGTCCGTTAATCTGGAAGGTGTCAGGGCAACATTGGCCAAGGCTGGTTACCCTGATGCCACTGTATTGCATTACGGTACTAGCCGTGATGTACAGATTCGAATTGCGGCACCTGAACAAAAGGCATCAGATAAAAACAAAACACATGCAAATGAAACGATGGGTGACAATATTTTACGCATATTAAAGAAAGTGGATAGTGGTGTAAAAATGCGTCGTCAGGAATTTGTTGGTCCGCAAGTAGGGGATGAATTGCGTGATGATGGTGGTCTGGCAATGATTTATGCTTTAGCCGCAATTTTAATTTATGTAATGTTACGTTTCCAATGGCGTTTTGCTTTTGGTTCAGTTTTCGCTTTAATACATGACGTTATCATTACCCTTGGTATATTTTCTATTTTCCAACTTAACTTTGATTTAACCGTACTTGCTGCTATTTTAGCGATTATTGGTTATTCACTTAACGATACTATCGTTGTATTTGATCGTGTTCGTGAAAATTTTCGTAAGTTACGCAAAGAAACTCCAATACAGGTGATTAATATTTCATTAAATCAAACGCTCTCTCGTACCATGATGACGTCGTTCACTACCTTGTTGGTTGTGGCTGCAATGTTTGCGTTAGGTGGGGAGATGATCCATGGTTTCTCAATTGCATTGTTAATTGGTATTGTTGTGGGTACTTACTCATCGATCTATGTTGCCAGCTCAGCCGTTATTGCTTTAAATGTTTCTCATGCAGATTTGATCCAGGTTGAAAAAGAAGGTGCTGATCAGGAAAGCTTTGAATAGCGAAAGTAAATTATTTTCAAATAAAAAAGGCGCTTGAATCAAGTGCCTTTTTTATTATTAAACGTACGAGAATAATCAGAGGTATTTGTTAATTTCATCCATTGGGTCATTGTTATTATTTGAAGAAACAATATTGCATAAGGTACTCGATTTACCATTGCATTTTGGGTTATCGATATCATCGTTGATGCCTCTAATAACGGTTTCTGCCCAGGCTGCGGCGATTACCCATAAAATAATACCTAAACCGAAGGTTCCCCAACTAAAGCCATCAAGTCCTGCCGGACCACCAAAAAATGCATAAATAACGCTGCCAATACTGGCTAGCCAAAATACGAAAATGGGCGCAACACAGCAACTTGCACAGCCATAACGACAAACTGCGACAGGTGGTGTGATAAAGGCCAAAACTTTGCGTTGCATACTTCCCCCTAACAACTCTTTCAATTATAGACCTATTGTTATCATGCTTGATCGAGTAGGTCAATATTAGTGTTAAAGGGAGTGTGAATGGAGTTATAAATTTGTTGAATTTAGTGGGGCTGACAGGGTTATTTTGGGTAGATAAATCTAAAATCAAGCACTTAGTAGAGAATTTGCTTTTTCTTCGCGCTCGAAAAGGAAACTAACGACATCTTTGCTGCGATGCAAGGGAGGGTTGCTAACCGAATAAATATTAGTGATTTGACGTGACTTTTTGCCTTTATCCATTTTTGTCTGCTCGATGGATAAAATCTGCACAGTATTATGTTTTGATTGATATTGCACATAGTTTACAGCTTCTTCGAGGCTGTCTAAAACATCGCGCATCGACATTTCCAGTGCTTTTGAGCCACGTTTAACGGTTAACTTGTTTTTACGCATAATCCAGCTTCAATCATCCAATAGGGTTAGAACGTTACTATTTTGCTAATTGCTTCAAGGCTATTAGCGTACGCAAGTGCGGATTCTGAAGGGTGGAAAGTAAAAATAATTTAGGTGATTTGAGGCTTAATGTTTGTCACAGCAATGGGTGGAGGAAGTAACCCCACAAAGTGAGTAAAACAGAATAGATACAACTACTTAGAATTATTATAGATCTGGTGGAACGTGTTTTTTAATTTTTTGTAACATTGATTTGAATATTCTTGGATTACCAGCAACGATATGCCCTTTGTCGAGAAAGTCCGGTTCACCGCGTAAACCCCCAACCATGCCACCGGCTTCTTCTATTAACAGTACACCGGCTGCTATGTCCCATATATTAAGGTTAAATTCCCAAAATCCATCAAAGCGACCAGCAGCAAGGTAGGCTAAATCGAGTGCTGCTGAGCCTGCGCGGCGAATACCGGCCGTACCGGGGATAAGCTCTTTCATCATATTGAAATAGCTATCCATATATTGATATTGGTCTGCGGTATAGGGAATACCAGTTCCCAATAATGCACCTTCAAGACCACGACGATCAGTGACCCGGATGCGTTTACCATTTAACTGGGCACCCTGTCCGCGAGCAGCGGTGTAAAGTTCCTGACTGAGTGGGTCATAAACAACGCCTACTTCCAATCGGCCTTTAACCCGAAGCGCGATGGACACCGCAAAATGGGGAATGCCATAAAGAAAGTTCGTGGTGCCGTCGAGCGGATCGATAATCCATTGGTATTCATTGCCTACCTGCTTGCCACTTTCTTCGGCCAGAAAACTATGGTCAGGATAAGCCTTTTTAATCGTATTAATAATTTCCTCTTCAGCTTGGAGGTCAATTTCACTGACAAAGTCATTTTCTTTTTTTAACTTTATTTTTAAACGATCAATACGATCAACTGAACGAGCGATAATATCACCGGCATTACGTGCGGCGCGGACGGCAATGTTTAGCATGGGGTGCTGCATAATAGACCTTACTTAAGTAACTTCAAGAATGATAAGAAGAGTATAGATGTACCAAGTTTGAATTATACCATTGTTTTTTTACTAAATACTATTTTATGGTTTGTAAGGTATAATGCTTCTTTTAACCTTTGTATATAGAAGTTTATGGCCATTAAAATAGACAATGTGCGTATTGTGCTGATTGAAACCAGTCACCCCGGTAACATCGGGGCAACGGCGCGAGCGATGAAAAATATGACCTTGTCGGATTTAGCTTTAGTCTCGCCAAAGCGGTATACCGAATCAGACGGTGAGGGAAGAGGGCAAGGTAAAGCCTATGCGCGAGCATCGGGGGCAACCGATGTACTTTATGGAGCCACAATATATAATAGCTTAGCCGATGCCATTGCAGATTGTGAACTGGTGGTTGGAGCCAGTGCGCGCTTGCGTGCGGTAACCTGGCCTGAATTAAATCCCCGTGAAATGGCCGAAAAGATTTTTGCAGTTGGAACGCAAGTAGATAGTCCACCACAGACTGTTTTTGCAAAAACAGCCATTGTATTTGGCCGTGAAGATGCCGGCCTAAGCAATGATGAAATGGACTTATGCCAGTTTTTAGTCCATATTCCGGCAAATTCAGAATATACTTCGCTTAATATTGCCGCTGCAGTGCAAGTGCTTTGCTATGAACTGTATATGACGGCTTTGCTTTATCAGGGTGATATTGCAAAAGCACAAAATGAACATCCACTGGCAAGCTCGCAGGAAATTGAATATTTTTACGAGCATCTGGAACAAACGTTAGTGGATATCAAGTTTTTAAACCGAGGCAATCCAATGCAACTCATGCGACGGTTAAGGAAATTATTTAACCGCAGTGGTTTAGATAAAATAGAAGTAAATATTCTTCGTGGTATTTTAACGGCTGTCTCAAGAGGCCTGACTAAAAGTGAATAAAGTGTATGTTTAATTTAATCAAACAAGACATTCAATGTGTTTTTGAGCGTGATCCGGCAGCACGCAATATCTTTGAAGTGATTACCTCTTATTCGGGTGTTCATGCGATGCTGTTTCATCGTATTAATCATCAGCTCTGGCTTTGGGGCTTAAAATGGCCTGCACGTTTCTTTGCACATATTGCGCGTTGGTTAACCGGGGTTGAAATTCATCCGGCCGCCGAGATTGGTGAACGCTTTTTTATTGACCATGGTATGGGTGTAGTTATTGGTGAAACCGCCGTGATTGGTAACGACTGTACGTTATATCATGGTGTTACTTTGGGCGGCACCTCGTGGAAAAAAGGCAAACGTCATCCAACTCTGGGCGATAACGTGGTGGTCGGTGCGGGTGCAAAAGTACTTGGGCCGATTGAACTGGGTGATGGCGTGCGCGTGGGTTCGAATGCGGTGGTGGTTAAAGATGTGGCTAAGAATCTAACCGTGGTCGGTATCCCGGGGCGGGTGATAGCGCAAGCGGCTGAAAAAACGGAAGATCACTCCAAGCGTAAAGAATTTGCTAAAAAAATTGGTTTTGATGCCTATGGGATGCATAACGACATGCCAGATCCAGTCGTTAATGCCATTGATGCGATGCTCGACCATATTCATGCGATGGACGAGCATATGCAGCAAATGTGTACGGCGATTAAAACCTTGGGAGCAGAAATTGATTACGCAAAATTGCCAGATTTAGGGCCGTGTGAGATAGAAAAAGCAGAAAAAACACAGGCTAAAGAGTCGAATAACGGATAAATCTTGTTGGAAGTAGTGAGATATCAGGCTGGAATCGTTGTCAAGTGGAATAAGGTAGATAAAATACTTGACTAACTTACTAGGTCTTGTACACTTCGTATATCAGAAAGTACTAATAATACATCAATGTCTGGTGTAGGACAAGGTAGGTATTCCATGAGATTAACAACAAAAGGCCGTTATGCGGTAACAGCCATGCTAGACTTAGCACTTCATTATGGCAAAGGGCCCATTACGTTAGCGGATATTTCGCAACGGCAGGGTATTTCACTCTCTTATTTAGAACAACTTTTCTCCAAGTTGCGTAAGAATGATTTGGTCGACAGTACCCGTGGTCCGGGTGGTGGTTATCGTTTAAGCCGCAACGCAGACGAAATTGCGGTGGCTCAAGTCATAACAGCCGTTGATGAAAAACTCGAATCGACTCGTTGTGGCGGCTTGGGTAATTGTCAGGATGATCACCAATGTTTAACCCATGAATTGTGGACAGAATTAAGTGCGCAAATTTATGGTTTCTTGATGGGTATTAGTCTGGGACAACTTGTTGAACGACAAGGTGTGCAGGACGTTGCATTAATACAGGAAAATAAACAACATGTCTCGGCTGAAGTCGACAGTTTAGCGGCTTCAACACCAGTATAAGGTCAGTATATGAAAACCCCCATTTATTTTGATTACTCAGCAACAACGCCGGTTGATAAGCGTGTTGCAAAAAAAATGTGTGGCTGTCTAACACTCGAAGGTAACTTTGGTAACCCCGCTTCACGCTCGCATTCTTTTGGCTGGGCAGCAGACGAGGCGGTTGAGCGGGCACGCAAAGATGTTGCTGCATTAATCAATGCTAACCCAAAAGAAATTGTTTGGACTTCAGGTGCTACCGAGTCGGATAACTTGGCCATTAAAGGCGTTGCACATTTTTACCATAAGAAGGGTAAACATATCATTACCTCTAAAACAGAACATAAAGCTGTTTTAGATACCTGCCGTCAACTTGAGCGCGAAGGCTACGAAGTGACGTATCTGGACCCGCAAACAAATGGTTTAGTTGATCTAGATCAGCTTAAAGCCGCCATGCGAGACGATACAATTCTTGTTTCTATCATGCATGTAAATAATGAAATTGGTGTAATTAACGATATTACCGCCATTGGTGAACTTACCCGTGAACACGGTATTATTTTTCATGTCGATGCAGCACAAAGTGCTGGCAAGGTCGAAATTGATATGGGAAAAATGAAAGTGGACTTGCTGTCTTTATCGGCTCATAAAATTTATGGGCCAAAAGGAGTCGGGGCATTATTTGTTCGCCGTAAGCCACGTATTCGTATTGAAGCACAAATGCACGGTGGTGGCCATGAGCGTGGTATGCGCTCTGGTACTTTGGCAACGCATCAGCTTGTGGGCATGGGCGAAGCCTTTCGCATTGCCAAAGAAGAAATGCAACAGGACAATGAACGTATTATAAAATTGCGTGATCGTCTGTTTGATGGCTTAAAAGATATTGAAGAAGTTTATATTAATGGTGATATGGAACACCGCGTTCCACATAATGTAAATATCAGTTTTAATTATGTTGAAGGTGAGTCACTGATGATGGCATTGAAAGACTTAGCTGTATCGTCCGGTTCGGCTTGTACATCATCGAGTTTAGAGCCGTCGTATGTTTTGCGAGCCATAGGTCGTAATGATGAATTGGCGCATAGCTCTATCCGTTTCACTTTAGGCCGCTTTACAACCGAAGAAGAAATTGATTTTGCCATTAAGCAAATTATAGACAACATAACCAAATTGCGTGAACTGTCGCCTTTGTGGGAAATGTATAAAGATGGTATTGATATTAGTGCTATCCAGTGGGCCGCACATTAAATTTGAGCAACGAGTAGTTTAGGAGAACAATCATGGCATACAGTGACAAAGTTATTGACCATTATGAAAACCCGCGAAATGTTGGCGTTATGGATAAAGACGAAAGTGATGTCGGCACCGGTATGGTCGGCGCACCTGCATGTGGTGATGTTATGCGTTTACAAATTAAAGTTGGTAAAGATGGTGTAATTGAAGATGCCAAATTTAAAACCTATGGTTGTGGTTCTGCGATTGCTTCAAGTTCACTTTTAACCGAATGGGTTAAAGGTAAAACGCTAGATGAAGCATCAGAAATTAAAAATTCTGAAATTGCTGAAGAACTGGAACTACCACCGGTTAAAGTCCATTGTTCTGTTTTAGCTGAAGATGCGATTAAAGCAGCCGTACAAGATTACAAATCAAAACAAGCCAAGTAATTTCAAACGATGAGTATCACATTAACTGAAAAAGCCGCTGAACGTGTAAAAGAATTTATTACTAATCGGGGTAAAGGGGTTGCTTTACGCCTGGGTGTTAAAACCACTGGCTGCTCCGGTATGGCCTATGTAATGGAATTTGCTGACACGATTGAAGATACCGATGAAGTCTTCGAGTCAAATGGTGTTAAAGTGATTATCGATAAAAAAAGCCTAATCTATTTAGCCGGTACCGAACTAGATTATGCCAAAGAAGGCTTAAATGAAGGCTTTCAATTTAATAATCCGAATGTAAAAGATAGCTGTGGTTGCGGCGAAAGTTTTACTGTTTAAGCTATTTTTAATCGTATTCAAAAATGACCTCATCAGTGGGAAGTACAGCGTTAACTCAAAATTATTTTGAGCTATTTTCTTTACCGGTCTCTTTTGATGTTGAGCTAAAAAAGTTAGCATCAAATTTTCGCAGCTTACAACAATCTGTACATCCAGATCGGTTTGCTAATGCTTCTGCACAGGAAAAGCGTTTATCTGTTCAGCGCGCAGCACAAATTAATGAAGCACATCAGGTTTTAAAATCTCCTCAACGTCGGGCGCGGTATATTCTTGAATTACAGGGTGTGGTCTTTGATGATCAAACGAATCCAGTGATGGACCCGATGTTTTTAATACAACAAATGGAGTTACGCGAAGCGTTATCCGATGTTAAGTCAAAGGCAGATCCTGAATCTGAACTGGACAAAATATTGTCATCGTTAAAAATGGCTAAAAAAGATATTCTTCAAAAGTTAACAGAGCAACTGAATAAACCAGAGACTGCTGATTTAGAAAAATCTAGCCAGTTAATGCATGAATTACAATTTCTAGATAAATTACAGTCCGAATCTGAAGTGATTGAAGAAGAGTTAATGGACAGTTTGTAGTAAAATATTCATCAAATTTAGTAACAGATATTATTTTTTATGGCACTCATCCAAATAAGCGAACCGGGTCAATCCACCAAACCGCACGAGCGTAAGCTTGCAGTGGGTATTGATTTAGGTACAACCAATTCACTCGTTGCCACTGTTCGTAGTGGGCAGGCGGTAACGCTTGCCAATGAAAAGGATGAGCATTTATTACCTTCAGTAATTTATTATGCTAAAGACAAAACTAAACTTGTTGGTAGCGAAGCTAAACTGCATAAAATCACCGAACCATTAAACACCATTAGCTCGGTTAAGCGCTATATGGGACGAAGTTTAGACGATATTAAAGCCAAAGAATCACCGTTGCATTATGATTTTATTCAAACGGATTCAACCGTTCCCAGAATTAAAACACAGGCTGGTGATGTCAGTGCCATTGAAGTGTCTGCCGAAATTTTGTCTGTTCTAAAAAAGCGGGCTGAGTTAAATTTAGGTGATGAACTCACCGGTGTGGTGATTACTGTCCCCGCGTATTTTGACGATGCTCAACGCCAAGCAACAAAAGATGCCGGTACGCTTGCCGGTTTGAATGTATTACGCTTAATCAATGAGCCAACTGCCGCTGCGGTGGCTTATGGATTAGATAAAGCTTCGGACGGAGTAATTGCTGTTTATGACTTAGGCGGTGGTACCTTTGATATTTCGATTCTACGAGTGACCCAAGGTGTCTTTGAAGTATTGGCAACGGCGGGTGATACGGCGCTCGGTGGTGATGATTTTGATTACGCGATTGCAACATGGATTAAACAACAACTTGAACTAGATAACGACATTGATAAGTCTTTTACTAATCAGATTATTCACGCTGCCTGTCAGGCAAAACAAACATTAACTAGCGAACAAACAGCCCATATTGAAATTGATAATGGTACTACAACAGCCATATTGGAATTGAGTCGTGAACAGCTCAATAGTTTGCTCGATCCTTTAATCAAGAAAACGCTCATGCCATGCCGTCGTGCATTGCGTGATGCACAGGTTGAACTTGAAGAAATAAAGGCCGTGGTGATGGTGGGTGGTTCGACTCGCGTATTGCGTGTTCGTGACAAGGTTGGTGACTATTTTGAACAATCGCCTATGGTCGATATTAATCCTGATACTGTGGTTGCGATTGGTGCCGCTATTCAGGCTGATGTTCTGGTGGGTAATAAAACAGATAGCGACCTGTTATTGTTGGACGTTGTACCGTTGTCACTCGGTTTGGAAACCATGGGTGATTTAGTCGAAAAAATTATTCCACGCAACACCACCATACCGGTTACGCGCGCACAGGATTTTACTACCTATAAAGATGGCCAAACGGCCATGTCGATCCATGTAGTGCAAGGTGAACGTGAACTGGTTTCAGACTGTCGTTCTTTAGGGCGGTTTTCGTTAAAAGATATTCCACCATTGGTGGCCGGTTCAGCGCGTATCCGAGTGACCTTTCAGGTCGATGCTGATGGTCTACTTCATGTTGCTGCCCGTGAAGAAACAACGGGTGTTGAAAGTGGTATCGAAGTCAAACCTTCTTATGGTTTAACCGATACCGAAATTGAAAAAATGCTGTTGGACTCAATGGAACATGCCGAAGAAGATATTGCTGCAAGAATGTTGCATGAACAGCAAGTGGAAGCCGACAGGGTGCTTGAAGCCTTAACTTCTGCGCTAGAAGATGATGGCGATATGTTATCAGCAGAAGAAAGACAAGCGATTGACTCTGCCGCAGAGAACCTAGCTAAACTCAAAACCGGTAATGACGATCGAGCCATTAAACATGCAATGCAAGCATTGGATAAAGTAGCCGAGGTGTTTGTGTCACGGCGTATGGATTCCAATATCCGTAAAGCCATGGCGGGCCATAATGTTGATGAATTTAAAGCCGAGTAAGAAATTTAAAACAGGATTAAATAATGACTAAATTAATTTTTTTACCCCATGAAGAAATGTGTCCCGAAGGTGCCATGTTTGAAGTTGAACCGGGCGTGACCATTTGCGATGCCGCATTGGCAAATGGCATCGAAATTGAACATGCCTGTGAAAAATCCTGTGCCTGCACAACCTGCCATGTGTATATTCGTGAAGGCTTTAACGCACTAGAAGAATCTACCGAATTGGAAGATGATTTGTTAGACAAAGCTTGGGGTTTAGAGCCAGATTCACGATTAAGTTGTCAGACCGTAATTGGTGATACCGATCTTGTGATTGAAATACCTAAATACACCATTAATATGGTAAGTGAAACGCATTAACAAAGTTTGGAGAGAACGATGTCATTAAAATGGACTGATACACTTGATATTGCCATTGAGCTGGATGAAACCCATCCGGACATTGATCCAAAAACAATTCGTTTTACGGATTTACATAATTGGGTTCTGGAATTAGACAATTTTGGTGATGATCCGGCCCATTCGGGTGAAAAAATTCTCGAAGCAATCCAGATGGCTTGGATGGATGAGAAGGATTAAGATTTTTCCTATTCTAAAATTTGACTAATTTTGCCGCAATCAGCGTCCTAGTGGACGAACCCCAAAGGCATGATAAAACTCTGATAAACCCTCGCTTTTATTGGCTAGATCCCCATTAAAAGGTTAAAATCCAAGCTATTCTGTCTGGATTTGTGCCGTACTCACACTATTTCTATGCCAGCACCTTATAGAATGCTTCCTGATGGGGCGTTAATGTCGTAAAATTTATATTTTTCAACGACATAGCCTTATGTGGAGACTATTTTTACTTGAGTTATGCAGAAAATAGATAAATAAGGTCTATTTAACAGTAAAAATAATCCATTTCGCAGAACATTGGCGGTTTTTAAGGCTCTATTGGCTGCATACCTATATAATAGGGCGATTTGAGGTAAGTTTGTTTGTCTGATTCACTTGATAATTTATTAAATTTCGACCGTAAAGGGATGGAAGCATTTTTCGCTGAGTTAGGCGAGAAACCTTTTCGTGCGACACAAATGCTCAAGTGGATTTATCAGTTTGGAGTCAGTGATTTTGATCAAATGACAAATCTTAGCAAAGTGATGCGTGAAAAATTAACATCAATGGCTAAAATAAGTGTGCCGGATATTATCGAACAACAGGAATCCGATGACGGTACCATTAAATGGCTTTTTAGTCTGGAAAACGGTAACGCAATTGAAACTGTTTTTATTCCTGAAAATGATCGTGGGACTTTATGCGTGTCGTCTCAAATTGGCTGCGCACTTGAATGTAGTTTCTGCTCAACGGCACAACAGGGCTTTAATCGTAACCTGAGTACTGCCGAAATTATTGGTCAGGTCTGGGCAGCGAATCAGGCCATGAAAGTGATGCCACGCAATCAGCGGGTGATTAGCAACGTAGTGTTAATGGGAATGGGTGAGCCATTACTTAATTTTAATAATGTCGTGGCCGCAATGAATATTATGATGGATGATAATGCCTATGGCTTATCTAAACGGCGAGTAACCATAAGCACTTCAGGTGTTGTTCCCGCACTTGAACGGTTAAAAGCGGTGAGTGATGTCGCGTTAGCCGTTTCATTACATGCAACTAATGATGAGTTGCGTAATGAGTTAGTGCCGATTAATAAAAAATACCCGATTAAACAACTGCTCAACGCCTGCAAGTATTATGTTAAAGGCGAACACAAACGTAAGGTCACATTTGAGTACGTGATGTTAGATGGCGTGAATGACAAACCACAACATGCTCGTGAACTGGTTGCTTTAATAAAAGACATTCCATCCAAAGTGAATTTAATTCCATTTAATCCATTCCCTAATTCAGGGTATAAATGTTCATCAACAGCTGCAATTGAAAAATTCCGTAATATTTTAATGAAATTAGGTGTGATATCCACAACCCGAAAAACACGCGGTGATGATATTGATGCAGCGTGTGGTCAGCTTGCGGGAAAAGTAATGGATAAAACCAAACGACGTTTTCGTCGTGAAGAAATTAAAGTGAATACAACTAACATCCATAATAATAAGTCGGTTTCAGGGAGAATACTTTAATGTTTCGAATAAGTTTTTTACTGATTTGCATTTTAACGTTGACGAGCTGTACTACATCCAGAGTTCAGGATTTGAATCGCGCATCAAAATTAAATGCAGAGCTAGGTTTAGCTTACTTAATGAAGGGGCGTTATGATCTTGCACTTAAAAAACTGAGAAAATCAATTAAACAAAATTCAGATAACAGTAAAGCTTATCTTTATACGGCTGAGCTATATCGTCGTCTGGAACAAAGAGAAAGTGCGAACAGTTTTTACCAGCAAGCACTAGATGTTGCGCATGATGATGCATCTATTAATAATAATTACGGTGCTTTTTTATGTGCAGACAAAAAGTATAAGGAAGCTTTTAAGTATTTTAATATAGCCTTAAAAAATCCAGTTTACCCCGAGAGAAGCAAGGTATTCGAGAATATTGGTGTTTGCTCTCAAAATCAGGGGAATATTAAAATTGCTCGAGAAAATTTTGTTAAGGCATTTAATCTTAATCGAAGATTGACAACATCCTTACTTGCGCTTGCACAAATAGATTTTGATGCACAAAGACTTGACTCGGCAGCCAAATATCTCGGTTTTTATAATAGAGTAGGACGAGATACGGCACAGAGTTTGTGGTTGGGTATTTTAATTGCAAAAAAACAACATGATATTAAAAGACAACGAAGTTTAGCATGGTTGCTGTCGAAACGATTTCCAAAATCCAGAGAAGCGAAGATATTAAAAAAAATGAAATCCCGAGGACACTTTAATGACTGACAATGAATTATCCGAGAGTGAATCAGAAAATGAAAATGTAAGTGTCTCAAATTGTTTAGTAGGTGGAACGCTTAAAAGTCAACGCAAAAAATTAAATATGACGCAAGATGAAGTTGCATCAAAGTTAAATCTGGATGTGAGTTATATTGCAGCCATTGAAGAAGATGATTTTTCTCAAATAACAAGTATGTCTTATGTTAATGGTTATATTCGCAGTTATGCACGATTGTTAAAAATTCCTGAACAGCAGATTTTGGAAATGTGTCAGCAAAAAGATGATAAAGAATCGAATTTAGTACCTAATTATATGGACCAACGAAAACTGTTATTGGAGTCATCCCGGCAGAATATAAGCTGGATTATGTTGTTTATTATTGTAACTGGGTTGTTAGTAGCAAGCTGGTGGTTTATTCGTCAATAAATAAAATATTGATGTAAGTTAAGTTTAAAAATTATTATTGTTGTTGAGATCTAAATCGTGTCAAAAATATTACAAGCTATCAGAGGAATGAATGATTTACTGCCGGAAAATGTAGCAACATGGCAATTCATAGAAGCATCCTTTAGAAAATTAATGAATCAATATGCCTATGCTGAAATTCGTATGCCTATTGTTGAAAAAACTGAATTATTTAAACGTTCAATCGGTGAAGTTACCGACATCGTTGAAAAAGAAATGTATACCTTCGACGATCGTAATGGTGACAGCCTGACTTTGCGCCCAGAAGGCACAGCCTGTTGTGTGCGTGCATGTTTACAAAATGGTTTATTGTATAATCAGCAACAACGTTTATGGTATATGGGGCCGATGTTCAGACATGAACGTCCACAAAAAGGCCGCTACCGTCAGTTTCAACAAATGGGTGTCGAAACCTTTGGTATGGCTGGCCCAAATATCGATATCGAATTAATTGCAATGATTGCCCGTTTTTGGAAAATGATTGGTATTGAAAATAATGTACGGCTAGAAATTAATTCTTTAGGTACGAATGTATCACGAACAGCCTATAAAGCTTTGTTGGTTGATTATTTAACCGAACATAAAGATAAATTAGATGAAGACAGTTTACGACGTTTAGCGACTAATCCATTACGGGTGTTAGACAGTAAAAATCCAGAATTAAAAGAAATAATAGTAAATGCGCCAAAGTTACTTGATCATCTTGATGATGACTCTAAACAATACTTTAATCAACTTTGCACGCAACTCGACGTATTAAATATTAAATATATTGTGAATACCTCATTAGTTCGAGGTTTGGACTATTATTCGCAAACAGTATTTGAATGGGTAACCGATACGTTGGGTGCGCAAGGTACAGTCTGCGCCGGTGGGCGCTATGATGGCCTGGTTGAACAATTAGGGGGCAAGGCAACCACGGCTATTGGTTTTGCGATGGGTGTTGAACGTTTGGTTTCTATGGTAGAACAATCCAGTGTAAATATTGAACCCGGTGCGCCAGATATTTATGTCATTATTGCAGGGGAAAAAGCCCAACAATATACGTTGCCAATAATAGAAATGATTCGTGATAAACAACCAGATGTTTCTATTTTAGCAAATTGTGATGGTGGAAGTTTTAAAAGCCAAATGAAACGGGCAGATAAAAGTGATGCATCTTATGCTTTAATTGTGGGTGATGATGAAGTGGCTGAAAATAAGGTTTGTGTTAAAAATTTAAGAAAAAATGAAGAGCAACAAAAATTAAATCAGGATGAGCTGATTCAATTTATTGAAAATAATTTTATAAATTAGAGTGAAAAATTGTTATGAGTGACGAATATCAAACAGAAGAAGAGCAGATTGCAGCTATTAAAGGCTGGTGGAAAGAAAATGGTAAGTCTATTATTTTAGGACTTGTCCTAGGTATTGGTGGTATTGGTGGTTACCGTTTTTGGAAGAGTAATGTCGATGAACAAGCAACAGTTGCATCAATGAAATTTGGTGAAGTGGTTGGTTTATCCAGAATAGATAAAAATAAATTTTCATCTAAATTAAATGAAATCGAAATGCAACATTCAGGTTCAAGTTATGCTGATTTAGCTGCTTTTGTTGCTGCGAAAAAACTGGTTGAAGCAAAAGATTATCAAGCCGCAACAAAGCAACTAGAATGGATTATTGCAAATAGCAAGGAAGATAGTTTTACAGAGATTGCAAGGATCCGGTTGGTTAAAGTCTTATTGCAACTGAATAAGGCAAAGGCTGCACTTGCTTTAATTAAAGATAGTAAAGCAAATGGCTTCGACGCAATTTATTCAGAATTACGTGGTGATGTTTATGCAGCACTAAAAAAATTCACAAAAGCAAAGGCTGAATATCAAATTGCTATGTCCACACTGAGTCAAAGTGATCGTCGGCGTTCAATGATTGAAATGAAATCAAATAATCTTCCAGCTTCTGATATGCCATTGGCAAGTATCACGAAGGAGTAGTTTTAATGTTCCGTTATATATTTTTAGTTCCACTCATTATTGTGAGTGTTGTGTTGTCGTCATGTAGTTCGTCACCATCACCAGTATTGCCACCAACCAAGTTAACAACGTTTAAAAAAGAGTTTATGGTTAACGAGGTATGGCAAGAACAAGTGGGTGAAGGGGTGAGTGATCGCTATTATTTATTGGCACCACTTATCTATGAAGGACATATCTATACCATTGATTATCTTGGTTTCTTATCCGTGATTGATGCAATTACTGGTGATACCTTATGGAATAAACAATTAAACTTACCAGTTTCTGCTGGCCTAAGTAAAATTGATAATATGCTAGTTTTTGGAACTAGCGAAGGTAGCGTGGTTGCGCTTGATATTAAAACTGGCGCTCAATTATGGCGAGCGAAAGTGACAAGTGAAGTTTTTGCGAAACCAATAAAAGCAGGTAATTACGTTATTGTTAAATCTGTTGATGGAAAAATTGTTGCTCTCGATATTAAAACTGGCCATGAAAAATGGGTATACGATCGAGCTGTGCCTGCATTGACCTTGCGTGGTAATAGTACCTCGATTGTTTATGATAATTTAATTATCAGTGGGCTTGATAATGGTAAGTTAGTCGCCTTGTCTATTGAAACAGGGCAAGTTATCTGGAATCTGACGATTGCAGTATCAACGGGCCGAACTGAAATTGAACGCATGATCGACATTGATGCTGATCCAGTTATTTCTGGTGAAAATTTATATGTTGTTGCTTATCAAGGGCGTATTGCAAATGTACATATTCCGTCAGGGCAAATAGTATGGACTCGTAATTTTTCAGCATATATTGGTATAGCTGTCGATAGTAAAAAATTATATGTGTCAGATAGTGGTGGCTATGTTTGGGCGCTCGACAAAAAAACGGGTGCAACATTATGGAAGCAGGATAAACTAGTGCGTCGAGCTTTAACGAAACCATTTTTAAATAAAAAGGCCGTTATTGTTGCCGACTTTGATGGTTTTGTGCATTGGCTGGATAATGAAGATGGGCATTTAATCGCACGTTTTCGTCAGGGAGACTATACGACTGACGTTGAAACAGCGAATGATTTTCTTTTTCCAAAATCCAATAGTATTTTAATACCACCATTAGCATATAAAAATAAATTATATATTTTTGATCGGCATGGAAATATTTCCTGTCTTGTTTTACATGCTAATTAAGCTTTGGTGACGAACTGAGATGAAACCTGTTCTTGTTTTAGTTGGGCGACCCAATGTCGGTAAGTCAACATTATTCAATCGCTTAACAAAATCGCGCGATGCACTTGTTGCTGACCAACCTGGTTTGACGCGTGACCGACAATATGGTGAAGGCCTTGTTGGGAGCCTGCCTTATATTATTGTTGATACAGGTGGCTTAAGTGGTGAAGGTGAGGGGATTGATGAGCTAATGGCCCAACAATCTTGGGAAGCAACACTAGAAGCCGATGAAATTTTATTTCTTGTTGATGCCACCGCTGGCATGACACTGCAGGATGAAGAAATTGCCCGACGCTTACGTAATACTCAAAAAAATATTTCTGTCGTAGTCAATAAAATAGATGGACGAGATCCGGACATTGTCAGTGCCGAGTTTTATGCTTTAGGTTTTGAACATCTGTACACTATTTCATCCAGTCATGGGCGTGGTGTTGAGAAGATGATGCACTCCGTACTGGATACTTATCAGTTCAGCGAAATCGACGAAAATGATGATGAGAAAGAAAAAGGAATAAAGGTTGCTATTATAGGTCGACCCAATGTTGGCAAATCGACGTTGGTAAACCGAATACTCGGGGAAGAACGCGTTGTGAGTTTTGATTTACCGGGAACGACGCGTGACAGCATTTATTTACCGTTTGAACGCGATGGCCAACGTTATACCCTAATTGACACGGCTGGCGTGCGCCGTCGTAGTCGAGTGAAAGAAGTCATTGAAAAATTCAGCGTGATTAAAACACTCAAAGCGATTGAAGATGCACATGTCGTTGTGATGTTATTGGACGCACATGAAGGGATCACCGAACAAGATGCCAGTATTCTGGGTTTTGTACTGGATGCCGGACGGGGGCTTGTTTTAGCCATTAATAAATGGGATGGTCTGGATCAGGACGATAAAACAACGATTCAGCGGGAGCTGGATTTAAAACTCCCCTTTATTACTTTTGCTAAATTGCACCGTATTTCTGCATTGTATGGAACCGGTGTGGGTGAATTGTATGCGTCTATCAACCAGTCATATCAGAGCGCAACTCAGAGTTTTGCCACACCGCTGTTAACTCGACTGCTCAGTAATATTGTTGAAGCGCACCCACCACCACTCGTACGTGGGCGGCGAATTAAACTTCGTTATGCGCATCAGGGCGGGCAGAACCCACCGCTTCTTATTCTGCATGGCAACCAGACTAGCGAAGTACCGCTCCAATATAAGCGTTATCTAATTAATGCTTTTAGCAAAAGACTTAAGTTAGTAGGAACACCGTTGCAAATTGTATTTCGCAGCGGTGATAACCCTTACAAAAATAAGAAAAATACACTCACTAAACATCAAATTGATAAAAAACGTCGTTTAATGAAGCATGTAAAACGATAATTAATGATATTGGCTGTACCAAAATAATTCATTTGATACATATGGAATGTATCCTTGCTATTCCACTTTAAGTGTCTACTATTAATACATTCTTTATTATAATAATGATCTGAACAGAGCTGATCTTAAGGTGTGGTGCTATTTATGGATGAACAACCGCTTGGTGATCCTGAAGTAATCTCTGATTTAATTAGAGATGAAAACAGAAATTTACATTCTTCTATTGATTCAGATTTACCTACTCCCTTTCCTGAAAGTCAACATATGTCGAGTATGCTTTGTGCATTAGCATCAATTCAGGATATTGTTATTATCTGTAATATTCATAATCAAATAATCTATCTTAATAAAAAAGCGGAACAGCTATTAAAGATAAGAAAGAATGATATTTTAGGCCAAAATTTTGATCATGTTATTACCATCTATAATAAACTCAATATGCCGAGCTATTTAAGCCCTGTACAAGTTTGTTTAAATGAAAAAAGAGTCATCAAACAAAAATCAGATGCGCGCTTACTCAACTCAGATGGTAACCAAATATTAATTGAATATACCGCTAGCCCAGTTTTTGAAAACAGCACATTAGTAGCTGTTGTGTTAGTACTGCAAGATAAAACCAACGACCATATTGCGCGCCGCCAACTTGAATATATTATTCAGCACGATCCGTTAACTAATTTATACAATCGTAATTATTTTAAGCGTCAACTTAATCATGCAGTGAGTATATCAAAACGCGGTATGCATACTCATGCCATGTTATATATTGATATTAACCAATTTAAAGTTATTAATGACACGGCCGGACATGCCGTTGGGGATGAGTTGCTCTGTGAAGTTGCTACAATATTACAACATAGGATTAGAGAATGTGATTTATTAGCAAGATTAGGTAGTGATGAGTTTGGTATTTTATTAAACGACGTTGATTCACTCGGTGCTGTTCATATTGCCGATGATTTATTAAATGCAATGTCGTCTCTCACTTTTATTCGAGAGGGAAATTATTATGATATTAATATTAGCATTGGAATAACGCTTGTTGATAAGCATGTAAGCAATAAAGAAGATGTACTCCGTCAGGCAGATATTGCCTGTACAGTTGCTAAACAGTATAACCAAAATGGTTGTCATTTGTATTCTGACTTGGATAATGATGACGTACTAGTGCGTGATGAGTTATGTTTGGTTAATGAATTACAAACGATTATTTCAGAAGATCGCTTTAAAATGTTTTTTCAGCCTATTGTTGAACCACGTTCAGGACAAGTCTTATTACATGAAACTTTATTGAGAATTGTCGATAAAGATAACAGTATTCGTCCATCTTCATCTTTTATTGAAACAGCCGAACGGTTTTCGATGATGGATAAAATTGACCGACGTGTTATTGAGTCAACACTCAATAATATAAAATACTTATCGAGCAAATATGGTGATGTTAGTCTATCAATGAATTTATCCGCAGTGTCTATCGGCAATCATGATTTACTGAAAGATATCAAACATTTAATTATTTCATCAGGTGTAAACCCAGAAAATATTGTATTTGAAATCACAGAGTCATCGGCTGTATCACAAATTGAAAGTGCAAGATTCTTTATTAAGGGTTTAAAAGATATAGGATGCCAGTTTGCACTGGATGATTTTGGTACTGGCTTTAGCTCTTTTGCGTATTTAAAATATTTACCCGTTGATTATCTTAAAATTGATGGTACATTTATCCGTGATATTATTAATGATAAAGTTGATCAAGCTATGGTGAAATCCATACACCATATTGCAAAGTCATTAAATATTAAAACCATTGCGGAATATGTAGAGAATGAAGCAACATTAAATTTATTAACTACGATGGGTATTGATTATGTGCAAGGTAATTATATTGGGGTTGCGGCGGCAGAGTTAAGCTTTTCGTAAGCTGAAAGCTCATCCCTTGTCAGCTTTTCCTTTTTCAAGCAATATATAGTCGCCCACTTCATTTTCATACCAGCCATGCTCATATTTTAGAGGTTCAACACTAAAACCCCACCAATGGCCATCTTCATCTTGTGCTATCCAGTTAACCCATGCAGGATAATTTAATAGTGCGGCCTGCATGTGTATTTCAATGTTTTAAAAACAAGGTGGGTTCTACACGGGTATTATTAAGGTTTACACTCCAATGTAAATGTGGCCCAGTAACACGGCCAGTCATACCGACTTCACCAATTACATCGCCTTGCTTTACTTTGTCTCCAGCGTGTACTTTTATTTTACTCAGGTGGAAATACATGGTGATTAATCCCTGTCCATGGTCGATAAAAACAGAGTTGCCATTAAAAAAGTAATTACCGGTGTTCGCTACAATACCAGTCGCTGCGGCATGTACTGGCGTACCTGATGATGCAGCAATATCAAGGCCGCTATGTGGTCGTCGTGGTTGCTTGTTAAAAAAACGTCTTAGCCCGAATGGGCTGCTAAATGGGCCGTTAACCGGAATAATAAATGCGGTACTCACATCTGGTATATTTCGCCATTCTTTAAATATACTTTTTGTGATTTTTTGTTCTTTTATTATTCTTTTAATATCTTTTTTAGTCGGGTTTACTTTACGTTTATTTTTAATAGTTAAGTATTGAGTTTTATATTTTTTTTGTTTTACTGTAAAAGGGTATTTTTTCCCATTTGATGTTTTAATAAAATACTTTCCGGCTCTTGTGCTAAGTGGGATCCCTACAACGGCATACCATGATTTATTTTTTTCTTTTACCATTACATGTCGTTGCTTAAACGTAGTGCGGAGAGCGGGTTTATTGCTGGCAATGTGAAGATTGATAATTGCGATACCACCGGGTACAGCATCTTCACGGGGTAAAGAGTCGGCAAGAACATTATAACTTGTTAAGTAAAAGGAAAAAATAAAGCTATAAAATAGTTTTATTTTAAAATTGAAGAAAATATTTTTTTTAAGAGTCATGGTATTTAATCTTTTGTCCATTTTTTTGTAACGGTTGATGAAAACTGACCTTTGGATAGTGTCGTTATAATTTCATCACCCGTTTTGATTTGTGTGATATTTTTAATAATCATATTGGTGTTAGCTAGTTTAGCATAAGCATAACCACGATTGAGAGTTGCCAATGGGCTAACGGCTTCCAGCGTTGATGTGGTATGGATAAAACGTTGTTTAAAGATATTAATCTGGTGTATTTGTATGGCGGTAAGCTTCTGAAATAAGGGTAGAATTTTTTGCTTATAAGTTTGAATTTTATATTGTGGACTTTGAGCCTGGCAGCGTGTATGTAAATTATTTAATTGTAATTTTTCTGTTGTTAATAGTGTGTTCATTCTATTTTGTAATCGATAAAATAATTCATCAACTCGTTGACTGGTTTTTCCGATATAGTGTTGCGGATGGATAATATTTTTTGCAAGTTGTTCAATATGAGATTGCTTATGGTTAAGCGTGTTCTTAATAAGTTGAATTAGTCTTTTTTGTAAACCATTAAATTGCTTTAACCAGTGTTTTGTATCTGGGCTGACTAACTCGGCGGCGGCGGTGGGTGTTGCAGCACGTACATCAGCCACAAAATCTGCAATGGTAAAATCAATATCATGGCCGATAGCCGAAATAATCGGGATATTACAATTAAATATTTCTTGTGCAACTACTTCTTCATTAAACGACCATAAGTCTTCTAATGAACCTCCTCCACGCGTGAGTATCAATACATCACATTCATTTCTTTTATTTGCGAGTTGAATTGTTTTGGCTATATCGGTAGCAGCATTTTTTCCTTGAACACTGACTGGGTAAATAATAATTTCTAATGATGCAAAGCGACGTTTAAGAGTTGTTAGTACATCATGTATCGCCGCGCCAGTAGGGGAGGTGATAACGCCAATGCGTTTGGGAATATTGGGGAGTATCTTTTTTATTTCACTGGCAAATAAACCTTTCGCATTGAGTTTATCTTTTAATATTTCAAATTGTTGTCGTAATGCACCTTCGCCCGCTTCTTCGAGGTGTTCGATAACCAGTTGAAACTCTCCGCGTGGTTCGTATAGCCCAACTTTTGCCCGCGCGATAACTTGTAAGCCATTACGCGGCACAAATCGAAGTAGTCGATTGCGTGTTCTAAACATGGCACAACGCACCTGTGCATGTTGATCTTTTAAAGAAAAGTACCAATGCCCGGAAGTCGGGCAGGCCAGATTAGACAACTCCCCCTCGAGCCAAATGAGTGGAAAGCCCGTTTCAAGAATAGTGCGTACTTCACGGTTTAAACGCGTGACGTTATAAATATCGCGTTGCGGTTTTGAATTCATAGTCATAGTATATCGTGTTTGGTAAGAAATTTAGACATGAAATAATATATCAGAGCCAGTAAAGGTAAAGAAACTGGCATCTAGTTATGGGGTATTCTGGTTGAAAAAGATCATAAGTGCCAGTAAGGATGAAACTAGCATCTAGTTATGGGGTATTCTGGTTGAAAAAGATCATAAGTGCCAGTAAGGATAAGAAACTGGCATCTAGTTATGGGGTATTCTGGTTGAAAAAGATCATAAGTGCCAGTAAGGATAAGAAACTGGCATCTAGTTATGGGGTATTCTGGTTGGAAAAGATCATAAGTGCCAGTAAGGATAAGAAACTGGCA
>VAPK010417346.1_pt1 | contig 60848 bp, 55 predicted proteins | sample 3395031 | NCBI WGS metagenome assembly VAPK01 (sample SAMN08290443, study PRJNA428436) | hydrothermal vent metagenome | isolation source: Deep-sea hydrothermal vent chimney 1 | place: Pacific Ocean: Juan De Fuca Ridge
ATCAGGTGGTTTATGAAAATCTATAATATCTTCCTTTGGGACAATGTTGCTTTGGTTAAGGTTTGTAGGAATAAATTGAATACCTACAAACCCGATAACCAAAACCAATAACAAATTTTTTAATCTTCGTTTCAAAAAAAATTAAATCTCTTTTTGAACAGAACCGCAGGTAAGCATCTTAGATCCATAAAATGGATTCTTGATATCCTTCGTTTCGCTCAGCCATATTCCACCTTTTCCTTTATTATACATTGGGCATTTGGTTTGATACAAAGTTTGTTCTGATCCAACAATTGCAATAAGATCTGACATATCATTGCTTAAAACCTCAAAATGCTCACGTTGATGTTCAATTCTACTGGCATTATCTGCAATATGCTCCACTTGCTCACTTGCATTTTCAATGATCTCAGCAATTTCTTTTTGCTGATCTGCATTAAATCCGGATGCATTGAACCCCTTAAAGGCTCTCACCATAACTTCTGCAGCAATTGCTGCTTCTTTAGCATCATCAGATACCAATGCGTTTTTTAATTGTAAATAACTTGCTACCAACAACTTAGATCTATCTGTTTTTTGTTGATCAGAATAAAGACTTATGTTTAATGATTTGGTAACATCCAGTTTGCCAGTAATTTTCTTTTCTTTGTTATTAGATTGAGCTGTAAAAGAAATTAATATCACAGCCAATAGAGCCCATTTTAATTTAAAAAATTTCATGTGTTTTGATTTTTTAGTTAATAGAATTATTTTTGATTCGTGCCTGACAAAGGGAAAGAAGATTTCAAACCAATTTTACTTTCCCTTTTCAGGGCTTAATTTTTAGTGTTGGTGATTCATATCATGATCCATACTGCTCTTCTTTGATTGCATATTTTTCATGTTCTTCATCATTTTAGCTTGCATTTCAGGGTTACTTTGCATCATTGTATGCATTTTTTCCTGCATATCCGGATCACTCATCATTTTTTTCATCATTTCCTTTTGCATCTTTGGGTTTTCTTTCATCATTTTCATCATTCCTTCTTTAGACCCCATGTCTTTCATCCCATCTCCTTTCATCATTTTCGAACTCATTCCCTTATCATTCATCATCATCATATGCATTTTATTACGCATATTCTCATTTTCCATCATCATTCCCATCATTTGATCTTCCATTTTTGGGTTCTGTTTCATTGTTTTCATCATGCATTTTTTCTGCATTTCGGGTGTTGGTGTTCCTTGCATATCCATTTTTTGACTATATCCGTTTAAACTGATAAGTCCGACTATTGCTAAAATAAAAGCTAATTTTTTCATAATTATTGTTTTTAAAATTGTTTAAATATTTATTTTTTTACTCTTTCTTGATACTATAAAGATATTTTAATACTATGTTTTTTTTATACAGTATTATGGTTGATATTTATAAGATTTTATCCAAAGGCTTTCTATCCCAATCAGATAGCTTTTTATAAGTACTCATACTCATACCCGTTGCCTGTTTAAACTGGTTGGATAAATAATTCACACTACTATATCCAAGTTCATAGGCAACTTCAGTAAAATTAAATTGATCGTATTGAATAAATTCTTTGGCCTTTTCAATTTTTAGCTGAATAAAATACTTCTCGATTGTGATCCCTTCCAATTTTGAGAATAACTTACTTAAGAAAGTATAATCTTTGTTTAAGCTGTCAACCAGTTTTTCAGAAAGGTTCACTTTCATGATCAAAGGTGTATTATCTACCATACCAATCAGGATCAGTTTTATTTTTTCAATGACCTTTGATTCATCATCTGTAAGCAACTCAAAATCATTTCTGTTCAATGCATTTTCAACATCCTGTATTTTCAATGTGCTTTCCTGATACTTTATAATGGCCTTACCCAGTTCAAGTTCTACAATTTTGGCCCCAAGGTTTTCAAGTTCTCTTCTAACCGTACTTAAGCACCTTCTGCAAACCATTCCTTTTATTTGTAATTCTTTGATTTCGTACATAATTACAATTATTTAATCTCTAATTCGAATTTTACTTTTCACGTCTACTACATAAATAAGTCCATCCCCGCTTCTACCTGTATGAGCACTTTCCCTAATTATTTTAATAATGGATTCTTCATTTTTTGAATCACAAACAATTTCTAATTTCGCAGTTTTACTATGTAAATAAGGGTGTTTCAAACTTGGATATTCTTTTTTAGGATCAACATATTTCCCGGAACCATCCCCTTCAAAAAAGGTAAAACAACAAAAACCGTTTTTTTGTAAATTCAAAGCCACTTCACTAACTTTTCCAGGTCGAATAAATGCTTTAATTTCTTTCATTTTTTCTAATTTTTATTGTTAAACTTCTACTTATACTCTTTCTTTACTTCACCACAAGTTGCCATGCTTTGTCCAAAAAAAGGATTGGCTATTTCTTTATCATAACTCAGCCAAAAAGCCCCTTTATTGTCATCGGCCATTGGACAAAATTCCAGATAAACCGTTTTATTCTCTGGTGCAATAATTCCCAGCATATCTACTACATCCGAAAGATCTTTCCCTAACAAACCAAATGCTTTTCGTTGTTCATCGATATTGGTATTCTCCTGAATTGCCTCTACATTTTTATGGATGCTTTTTAAAGCTTTCATCCAAACATTATGTGCATCACCCAATAATAAAACCATATCAACATTTTTTAGTGCAACTTTTATATTTTTTATCTGACTCTTTGCTGCAACAGCATCATCTTTTGTCAATGCATCTTTTAATATAATATATTCATCTACTACAACGCCCAGTTGCTTTTTGAACTTTTTATCTATTTCTGATTTATCAATCATGATCATTCCACTCATGTCCTCTTCTTTATCTTCTTCCTTTTTTACAGTTTCTTTTTTTGCATCATCTCCCATATCCATTCCGGCATGACCTCCTGTACTTACTTTTCCTCCATCAGGATTCATCATACTTTTCTGACCTAAAAGCTGTGCAGATGCATCAATTCTAAATACACCATTAGTTGCAACCACTTCACCATCTTCCAAACCTTTGCTTACTACATAATAATCGCCCAGATCTGCGCCTAATATTACTTCTCTATAAACAAATGATATGGTTTTTTCATGAGGTACTTTTATATAAACCACTCCTCTTTTCCCTGTCCATAACACAGCTGATTTTGGTATGATTAATGCATCGTTGGCACTGTTTAAATTTGCTTTAATAATTCCATTTACAAACATTTCCAGAAGTAGTTTATGTCCTTTATTATTTACTTCTACTCTTACTTTTGCAACACGAGAACTTGAAGAAACAAACGGATCGATATAGGTCACTTTTCCTTTAAATTCTTTACCAGGAATTGCCTGAATCGTAAAACTTACCAAATCACCTTTATGGATTGATGGAATATCTGTTTCATAAGCATCAAACATTACCCAAACTTTATCAATATTTGCAATATCAAATAATTTCATTCCTTCCATCACATGGTCACCTAGTTCAACATTTCTTTTCATTACATAACCTGAATAATCAGATAAAATATCAATCTGCTCTTGTACCTTACCTGATTTAACAATTACATCAATTTGACGATCTGTCAATTTCCATAGTTTTAATTTATTCTTGGTAGCTTTGAACAATTGCGGGTAAATATCTTTTGATTTCATTGCTTCAAAAAGTTCTTTTTGAGCCGAGATCAGTTCTGGTGAGTACAAACGAATAAGTCTTTGACCTCTGCTTACCTTTTCACCCGTAAAGTTGATATAAAGTCTTTCTATTCTTCCGGGTATGTGTGACACCTGTGAATATTGTCTTCTTTCATCTGGCTTTACCGTCCCTAATAATCTAATTTCTTTTTTTGCACTTGACCTTACCACTTTGCTTGTTTGGATATTTGCCAGTTGAATTGCTTCTTCTGATAATACAATTTCATTACTGGCAATTTTCTCACCAGAATCACTACTTTCTTCAAGCGGGATTAATTCCATACCACAAATCGGGCAATTTCCTGGTTTCTCCATCTTAATTTGTGGGTGCATAGAGCATGTCCATAATTTCGTAATCGGATCCTGTACAAAATCGTGTTCTTCTTCACTGTGAGATGCATCTTTAGCATCTCCTCCTGAAGTAATGTTTCCTATAATGATTCCCAGAATTAAAATTCCTGCTGCGATCAAATAATTTTTATATTTTTTCATTTTATTTTGTTGTTTATTCTATTTTATATTTACACACCCTACCCCTCTCAAGGGAGAATTTTTTAGGTTTATAGATGCTAGTTTCCTAATAAATAATTGACAAATGCTATTGCAGCATTTTTATCTGTAATTGCCTTTTGTTCCGCCAGTTTATAAGCCAGCAATTGTCGTTCTATTCTTAGTACTTCTTCAAAATCTTTTGAATTGGTTGAATAGGAAGTAATGAGAACTTCCAGAACTTTTTTAGCTATTCCTGATTGTTTCTTATTTAAATAAATTCTTCTGTCGCTGTCGCTGAATTCTTTATAGGTATTTTCAAATATCGTATTCAATGTATTGCGCTTATCTTCTTTTTTTGCAATTTCTGACAGTTGTAAATGTTTGGCTTCCTCTATCATTCCTTTGTATTTTCTACGATAAATCGGAATAGAAATTCCAACGGAAGGAAATAACAATGCATCATTACCATTATTTGGGTCTGAAGAATTTGGGTTTTCACCAACAATAATATAATTGACACCTATATTAAATTTAGGCATCCCATCTAATTTTGCTGCTCTTTCTTGATTTACAAAGGCATTCAATTTATGATCTATACTCTTAATCTCATGATTGTTATTATAAATCGAATCCATTAAGCCTAGATTTTCTAAAGGAAGCTCATCCTGCCATAACTCATCAGGAACATCTACCATTTCATAAGTACCTCTGTTTAATAAATTATTGAATTTTGCCAAAAACACCTTTTTAGAATCTGTAAATAGTGCCAATTGATTTTCCAAATCATTTAACTCGAGCTCAACACGTAATTCATCTACAATAGATGCATTGCCGTTTTCAATTTTAACCAGTGACAAATTTTTAAATATGCGTAAAATTTCCATGTTTTCCTTTGTTATTTTAATGGCCTTTTCCATAAAATAATAATTGTAAAAAGCTGTTTTTACTTCAAAAAACAAATTGGATTTACTGCTCTCAAAAATTTCATATTTGGCTTTTGCCAGTTCGGTTACAACATCTTCTTTTGATCGTAATAGGCCAAACCAAGGAAAGGCTTGTTTTAATCCAAGTGTTGCTTTTTGAGGACCTAATCTTGTTTCTACAGGATTGATAAAATACCCAAATGCAAACTGGGGGTCGGGTAAAGTACCTACCTGAGGAACTTTTTCCATCGCAGCCATATAATCATTGAATTTTGCTTTTAAACCTGGATTATTTTCAGCTGCAATCTTTAAATAGGAATCTAAGTTTTCTTTAGTCCCTTGAGATTTTCCTGTTAAGGAAAATAGGAGGAAGAAACTTAGTATTATTAATTTATTTTTCATTTTAAATTATTTTATTTTTTAAGATTTTTTTCTTTCCACATGCTGTAAAGTACAGGTACAACAAACATCGTCATTACCTGAAGCAACATACCTCCAAAAGATGGAATTGCCATCGGGATCACCACATCAGCTCCTTTTCCGGTTGCTGTCAATACTGGTATCAGTGCTATAATTGCTGTCGCAGCTGTCATCATTGCAGGACGAACTCTTTTTGACCCTGCATGTAAAACAGAAGTACGAATTTCTTCTACCGTTTTTGGTTTTTCCTTATCAAAAACCTGTGTTAAATAGGTTCCCATAATTACACCATCATCTGTTGCAATTCCGAAAAGAGCGATAAATCCAACCCAAACGGCTACACTTAAATTAATGGTGTGCAATTGAAACAGATCCCGCATATGCACTCCTGCCATGCTAAAATTTAAAAACCAATCCTGCCCATACAACCATATCATGATAAATCCACCCGAAAAGGCAACAAAAATTCCAGTAAACACCATCAAAGAAGGTGCAAAATCTTTGAACTGAAAATAAAGGATCAGGAATATAAGTATCAATGAAATTGGAACAACAATCATCAATCGCTTGGATGCCCTAATCTGATTCTCATAGTTACCAGTAAATTTATAGGTAACACCATCAGGAAGTTTGAACTCACCTGAATCCAGTTTTTGTTTGATCAATGCCTGTGCTTCTTCCACCACATTGGTCTCAGCAAAACCTTCTTTCTTATCAAAAATCACGTAAGATGTTAAAAAAGTATCCTCACTTTTTATCATTTGCGGTCCGCGAACATAATCCACACTTGCAAGCTCACTTAATGGCACCTGCTCACCTGAAGGAGTTGGAATTAGAATTCTTTTAAGATCATCTGGATTATCTCTAAATTCACGTGCATAACGTACCCTTACCGGAAAGCGTTCTCTCCCTTCAACTGTTGATGTCAATTGTTTACCTCCAACGGCTACGGAAAGTTGTGTCTGCATATCTTTCACGGTCATACCATAACGCGACATGTTTTGACGGTTTAATTTGATCTCTAAATATGGTTTACCAACCACTCGATCAGCAAAAACCGTACTTGGCTCAACACTTGGTACTTCTTTTAATATTTTTTCCAGTTCATACCCTGTTTTTTCAATAATCTCTAAGGTTGGACCAAAAACTTTGATCCCCATAGGAGCTCGCATACCTGTTGCTAGCATGATCAAACGGGTTTGAATAGGTTGTAATTTAGGTGCAGAAGTTAATCCTGGAAATTTGGAATGTTTTAAAATTTCTTTCCAGATGTCATCCGATTTTCTAATCTTCTCTCTCCATTGTCTAAAATATTCTCCATCCTCATCTAGAGTAAGTTCTTCAAAACTAATTTTACGAAAATCGTCTTTACCATATTTATAAGTTGTATCATCTTTTAAAATAAATGCGCCATCTCTATTTACTTTAAATCGATCTCTTCTCCCATCTTCATCCAGAATATATTCAGGAATATAATTGATTGTATTTTCAAACATGGAAGTCGGTGCAGGATCCAATGCAGAATTTACTCTTCCCCATTTTCCAACTGCAGAAGCAATTTCAGGTATAGAATTTATGTGTTTATTGATACTAGCAATTATTTCCATGTTTTCGGTAATACCGGAATGAGGCATGGTAGTAGGCATCAATAAAAAAGAACCCTCATCTAAAGCAGGCATAAATTCATTGCCCAAACCTGGAAATGTTTTTTCCATACTATTCCAAACCACATTATCTTTTGCAAAGTTTGGTATAAATCCAAATATTTTTCCAAACCCTAACCAAATCGTCATTCCAAAGAAAATAACGGTAATTGGTACTGCCAAAAACTTCCACTTATTATCTAAGCACCATTTTAATATTGGTTCATAAAAATGAACAATGGTCATCAATAATCCTAAAACTACCGATATGATCAATATGACAAATAAGAAGTTCACAAAAGTTGAATTAGAGGCTCCTAAAGGCATCCATTCAATGGTTAAAAAGTAAACTACAATTAAAATGGTAATCGCAATATTGATGTAATTGGCTATTTTATTATTATAGGTAAACTTGATTTTCCCTTTAAATAAGCTAAATTCTCTACTGGTTTGTGACAAAATATTATTTACACCATAGGCAATTAAAGCTAAAGCAATTAAACTGCCATACCACATAACAAATACAATTCCAAATCCAATTAGAATGGAATTGAAAATTCTACCGGTTTTCTTCTTATCTAGTTTAATAGAAAATAAAACATGAGCGATAGCTGGTATAAATAAAATCCCGATAAATAAGGAAGAAATTAATGCAAATGTTTTGGTCCATGCAAGTGGTCTGAATAGTTTCCCTTCAGATGCTTGCATAGCGAACACTGGTAAGAAACTAACAATGGTTGTTGCTAAAGCAGTAATTATTGCCGATGCCACTTCGGTGGTAGCCTCATAAATAACTTGTAAAAGCTTTTTTCCACTGATATCTTTATTTTCTGGCATATCCAGATGCCTGATGATATTTTCGGTAAATACAATACCTACATCTACCATCACTCCAATAGCAATTGCAATTCCCGAAAGGGCAACAATATTAGCATCTACATTAAAGAATTTCATTAAAATAAAGGTCATTAAAACTCCTATTGGCAGTAAACTTGAAATTAGAATTGATGCCCTCAAATTCAACACTAAAACAATAACCACTAAAATACTGATCAGTATCTCATGAGAAAGAGAAGACTCTAAGGTTCCTAATGTTTCGTGGATCAATCCTGAACGATCGTAAAAAGGTATAATAGTCACTTTAGAAACAGTTCCATCTGCTAAAACTTTAGAAGGTAAACCAGGAGCAACTTCTTTAATTTTATCTTTTAAATTCTGAATCGTCTCTAAAGGATTTGCTCCATTACGTGCAACTACAACTCCACCAACGGCTTCAACGCCACTTTTATCCAAACCTCCTCTTCGAGTGGATGGTCCGAATTGAATTTTAGCCACATCTTTTAATCGAATAGGGGTATGATCTTTCACAGAAACCACACTTTCTTCCAGATCTTTTAAACTTTTAATATAACCCAATCCTCTTACCAGATATTCTGCTTTGTTAAATTCAATGGTTTGGGCACCAATATCCATATTAGAATTTTTAACCGCATTCATGATCTTTTTGATATCAACACCATGTGCTTTCATTGCATCTGGATCGATCTCTATTTGATATTCTTTGATAAAACCACCAATAGAAGCTACTTCTGACACTCCTTTTGATGCAGTTAAATAATAGCGAACATAAAAATCCTGAATTGTTCTTAATTCCTGTGGATCCCATCCCCCAGTTGGTTTACCAGTTTTAGGATCTCTTCCTTCCAGAGTATACCAGTATACTTGCCCAAGTGCTGTTGCATCAGGACCCAAAGCTGGTTTTACCTCTGTAGGAACTGTACTAGGCGGCAGAGAATTCAGTTTTTCTAAGATTCGGGTTCTACTCCAATAAAAATCAACATCATCTTCAAAAATGATATAGATACTGGAAAGTCCGAAAATAGAATTGGAACGTATTGTTTTCACTCCTGGAATACCTAATAAGGCAGTAGTCAAAGGATAGGTGATCTGGTCTTCCACATCCTGTGGAGACTGACCCATCCATTCGGTAAAAACAATTTGTTGATTTTCACCTATATCTGGGATAGCATCTACAGGTACAGGATTTCTTTCCATCCAGGAAATCTCCCAATTAAATGGTGCGGTTACAATTCCACCAATAATAAATGTGGTGAGTAACAAAAAGGTTATTAGCTTATTTTCAAGAAAATAACGAATGGTTTTGTTTAACATTTTTGAATAATTTATAAATATTTATTAGAATTCTATGCTTATCAAATAAAAATGATTAACACAATAAATTTAACAAATGAAGATTTTATATAATCTTGACTTGTTATTTTCTAATTATAATTATAAATCAGATAAGAAAAGTTTGATAAAGAACTTGTATGTCTTTATCAACCAGAGGTGGTGAATAATAAGTAAAAGCTATAGGCTGCTCTTTTATTTCAAATAAATTTAAATAAGTATAGGTATAAGCCAATACAAATTGTAACTGATTTAATTCAAAACCAGCAATAGCCTGCTGTTCGTTCTGGTTACCCTGAATCAATACCTGAATATCATTACAGCATTGCTCCTGCTCCATACTGTCACAGGAAGTATCCATGACACATTCTTCCTCTTCCATAACCATATCACAGGAATCTGCCTCATTAAAATAAGAAACATCCGCTACTTCACCCATACAGATATGTTTCTCAACCGTAAATGAAAACGATGTAAACAATACTATAAAAGCAAGTATCAGAGCTAAAAATTTATGCAAGATTTGTATCATTGTGACAAATGTAACGAATAATAGTACTTTTATATTTTAATTAAATGTTAAAAAAAAGAAAAAATCTACAGACTATCAATTACTTTTTTTAGTTTTTGCTGTACATCCTGTGCAATTTTACCCAAATTGTCATTTTCAACAGCTCCCATGGAAGCAATTGGATCAATAGCAGAAACTTCCATATCACCTGCATCATTTTGCTCAAGAATAATATTGCATGGCAACATCAAACCAATCTTATTTTCATTGGAGAGTGCCTTAAAGGCAAAGTTAGGGTTACATGCTCCTAATATTTCATAAGGTCTAAAATCTACATCCAGCTTCTTTTTAAAAGTTGCTTTGATATCAATCTGGGTCAATACCCCAAAGCCTTCTTTTTTTAATTCTTCTATAACTCTTTCTTTAGCTCCTTCAAAAGAAACTCCTTTTAATGTTGTTGTGAAGTAATATTTCATGACTAAACTTATTTTTTATTAACAGTACAAATATAATTTACAACTATTTCTTGACATTACACTATTTTGGATTAATTCTATAAAATTGAGAAAAACTCTTTTTAAAATTATTATTATTGGTTTTGATTTAGAATAATTTGATCTTTGTGCAACTTTGTAAAATCCTTTGCGACACTTTGTGTAATAGCTATTTCTCAAAGGTACACAGAGAAAATATAAAAGTTTCACAAAGGTAATTTTGATTTTTTTAGTGATTAAATAATTGAATTACAAATTCTACACAATTCTAAACCAGAACCTTATTTTTTAAAATCCATTCTTTGAATTCTTACCGCATTTAAAATCGCTAAAAGAGCTACTCCAACATCAGCAATTACAGCTTCCCACATGGTGGCAAGACCAAAAGCTCCAAGAAATAACACTAAAATTTTAACTCCCAGTGCCAGATAAATATTTTGCCATATTATTTTATTGGTGGCATTCCCAATATGAATAGCTGTAGCAATTTTTGAAGGCTGATCGGTTTGAATGATTACATCGGCTGTTTCAATGGCAGCATCACTACCTAATCCGCCCATTGCCATACCAACATCCGATAAGGTAATTACAGGTGCGTCATTGATACCATCACCAAGAAAAGCAATAGTTTTCCCCTGTACTTTCAGTTTTTCAACCTCTTTGATCTTATCTTCGGGCAATAAACCTCCAATGGCTTCTGTTAAACCGAGTTGCTTGGCTATTTTATCTACAACCAACTGTTTATCACCCGATAACATGATAATATCTTTTATTTTATCAATTTTTCTCAATTCGGCAATAGCCAATTTCGCATCATCTTTCAGGGTATCTGCAATGGTAATATATCCTGCATATTCTTGGTTAACAGCAACTACTACTATGGTATCTGTTATGTTGTTCAACTCTTTATCATAAGCAATATGAAACTTGTCTAGTAATTTAGTATTACCTGCCAGCACTTCATAATTACCAATTTTCCCTTTCATTCCGTGTCCGGAAATTTCTTCTACAGAAACAGCTTTTAATCTGGTTTGATCAATTTTTATATATTTAACAATGGCATTAGCAATTGGATGAGTGGAGTTACTCTCTAAAACAGCAGTTAATTCTACCAACAGTTTTTTATCTATTTCGCTTTCCGCGGAAGCGATAACTACTTTTTGCACTGCAAAAACACCTTTGGTAAGCGTTCCTGTTTTATCCATCACTACCGTATCTACTTTCGTCATTAGATCTAAATAATTAGATCCTTTAAACAGAATCCCATTACGGGATCCGGCACCAATTCCGCCAAAATAACCCAGTGGAATAGAAATAACCAAAGCACAGGGGCAGGAAATTACCAGAAAGATCAGAGCTCTTTGAAACCAAATTTGAAAAATATAGGAATCACCAAGAAAAAAATAAGGAATGACCATTAAAGCCACTGCAAGCCAAAAAACTATAGGCGTATATATTTTAGCCAGCCTACTGATCAACTGCTGGGTTTTTGCTTTTTTTCCAACCGCTTCCTGTACAAGTTTTAGTATTTTAGATAGTTTGGTATCTTCGTACTTACTGGTAACTCTGATTTGTATGGGTTTATTTAAGTTTACCATTCCGGCAAGAACAGTTTCTCCACTTTTAACTGTTTCCGGTGCAGATTCGCCAGTAAGCGCAGCAGTATTCAAACTTGCAGTTTTTGAAACCAATATACCGTCTAAAGCTATTTTTTCTCCTGGCAAGGTTTGAATGACCTGGTCAATAGGAACATTCTTTGGATGCATGATAGTTATTTTTCCATTCTCAATAACAGAAACCTCCTCTACCTGTACTTTCAACAAGGCTTCAATGGATCTTTTTGCTTTGTTTACAGCAGATTCCTGAAATAATTCACCAACCACATAAAACAACATTACCGATACACCTTCTGCATAAGAACCAATTAAAAAAGCTCCCAAAGTTGCAACGGACATCAATACAAATTCATTATAAATATCACCTTTTGCAATTAATTTTAAAGCTTTTAAAACTATCGAACCTCCAACAATAATAAAGGTGATGCCAAACCAGATAGCAGATACCGAAATATTGATCTCAGGAATATTTTGTATAAAAAATGGAACTTGAAAATGATCCATCAAAATTCCAGCTGCTAAAAATAAAAAAGCCACTACCGGAACAATATAGTCTTTATTAAAACCTACAGTCTCCTTTTTAGGAGCCTCTTTAGTGTAATCAACCGCACATGCACCATCTTTACAATCGTTATCTTCCATTTGATAATTTAAAAAACAAAGATAATTAATTTATAGTGCAATGGAATTGCAATAGTTATCCGAAACGAAAGAATTGAAGCTTTTCTTTATGAACAACAGGTAATCTCTCCAAAGCTATTGTTTTCCTGTATTGGGGGACAAGCTACAGATCCATAGCTACAATTCACACAACAATCCCCTTCCAATGGTTTTAAAATTGCTTTACAACTTTCACATTTATAGAAGAACTGACAGGTATCTGTGGGCTTTTCTTCTTCTTTTTGATGTCCGCAATTAGGACAGGTAATAGTAGGTTTTATTTTGATTTTCATCGTTATTTTGAACTTTATGAAAAAAAATGTTTAAAAAATTATGTGCTTTCTTCTATAAAATAACTGTTTCGTAGAAGAAAGCACAAATTATAATAGATATTGATAAAGTTACGGTAAGGCTACACAATTCAATAACAAAACATGTTTAGTTTAATTTCAAGTTTACATTTTCAAACATCAAATGTAAAAATCCATGACCAGTACCTGCTACAGGAGATTTGTTTCCATCAAGATCCAATGGAGGAAGGATTACATGTGTTTCATATTGATCTGGTGAATGATCGGTAACATCCTACATCTGTCATTAACTTCAGGTCTTCTGTTCTGGCCCTGGATGCTACCATAATATGTACCAATCGGTTAGATGCAAGTACAGCACCACTATCGTCTTTAAGATCTGCAATTCCCCATAAGGTGATATATGATAACATTTTAGGCATTAAATTAGTTCCAATTCCGGCATTACCTTGCTTCACTTTATTAATTCCAACACCTCCAAAATAATCATGATCACCTATACCAAGTTCTTTGTGAATGATCTCGATATTATTGATCATAAACATATCTCCATTGGGTCTCTGGTATTTTATATTTACGTTTTTCATTATATCTGTTGATACTTCTGAATCTTCATCAACTTTATCAACTACCTCAAACGAGTAAGATCCTGATCCAAAGGCTATCCTATCTGAAAAAGGTGTAGGTGACATAGCCGTATTAATTGCTGAAGGGCCATGAAGAATTTCATAGGCTTTTTTCCAGTCTCTTGTTTCATTGGTCAATTCAATATTTTCCCACATCATATGTAAAAAACCATGGGCAGTTCCAGATACGGGAGACATATTTCCATCTTTATCCTGTGGAATCAAAATTACATGTGTTTCTGCCATCCATTTATCATGATTTGAAAGATCATTCTCAACCGTTGGAATCAATTCAAGATTCTTATTTCTAACCCGTGATCCTACCATGATATGTACAATTCTGTTTGATGCCACAACATCTCCTGTTTCAGCATCTTTAAGATCCACCATCCCCCAAAGGGTAATATAAGATAGCATTTTAGGCATCAGACCGGTTCCTATACCTGTAATACCATGCATTACTTTATTTAAACCAATACCACCAAAAAAGTATGATCTCCTGCTCCATCAGGTTTATGGATGATATTGATTTTATCAATTTCAAATTTTTTACCATCATTTGCGGTAAACTCAATATTAACGGTTAATACTTCATCGGTTGAACCCGGAGAGTTAACATCTACATCATCTTTAACTGTAAATTCATAGGTGCCACTTGTTTCAATGGTATTATTGGAAAAAGGAGTCGGATTTAAGGAAGGGTCTATTACTGACTGACCTGGTAAAATTTCATAAATCTTCCCGTTACCGGAATTTTTACTCCCCGAAAAAGTCAATAGTTTTGAATAGTCAACTGAAGATGATGCATTAATAGCAACCTGCTGCTGCGGACCATTATCATCATTATTACATGATGCTAATCCAAAGAATAAAGCAACCAATAAAAGGCTTGGTTTTTTTTGTAAAATCATATCAAATTAGTTTTAATTAGTAATTTGAATGATTTGTCGCTTTAGATTAAATATTCTTGCAATTTTAAAAAAATATTTTATATAATATTAACAAATACTTTGATTAATAAGTATAGAGCTCAACATTTTATTTTATCAATATCTTCTTTACTACAAACCCTTTATTACTTGATAATTTTATAAGGTAAATACCTTTTTGAAGATCGTTTAAACTGATAGATCTAACATTATTTTCAAGCTTCTCCTTTTTAACAGACTTTCCCAGAACATCATATATTTCCATTTTTTCAAGGTTGATTTCCTTCTCATATGCCAGTTGAAAATTTCCATCAATTACAGGGTTTGGATAAATAGTAACCTGTGTATCTAAAGCATGCTCTCTTACAGATGCTGTATTATCTATTTCCAAAAATTGCCCCATCATACCCCTGTCTTCGTGATACAGCATATGACAATGGTACATATAAGGCACTGTTGGATTTGAAAAATCTTCAAATTTCGCTATAAACCGAACTGTTTCCTGTGGTTTTACAAGGATAACATCTTTTCTACCTTGTTCACTTGCCGGTGGAGGATTTCCATTTCTGTCTAAAACAAAAAATTGCACATCATGAATATGAAAAGGATGCGCAAGAGCCGATTGATTGCTAATAGACCAAATCTCTGTATTGTTTAAAGGTAATTCATAATTGATCACGTCTAAATTAAAAGAAACATTATTGATTAAAAAATCACCATTTAACTGATTTGGACCTGAAACTGCCGGAGACATCGTTAACATTCTGGTAATATTTGCCTCTGATTCTGGTATTTTAACTACCGTTACAAGCTGGTTCGGAATAGTTGTGACAGGTGCTGTATTTTGAGGGGTTACATTAAATTGCATCACATCAAAATCGCTTCCATTTAATGGATTGGGTTTGTAACCGTCTAGTACCAGTCCGGAACCCATACCCGGATTTGTCGCACCGTAAATTCCATTTGGAAACTCTGATGCATAACTCATTAAATTTATAGTTTGCCCATTCATACCAGAAAAATCAATAAGAAGCTCTGCACGTTCTCCCGGTGCCAGGCTTAATCTTGTTAAGGATAATGGATTACTCAATAACCCTCCATCTGATGCAATTTGATAAAATGATTTATTATTACTCAAACCAATATTGAAGGATCTCATGGAAGAGCCATTCAATAATCTAAAAAGGATTACCTGGGCAGGTACAGATAATGTCGCATCTATAGTTGCATTAACCATGATCACATCGTCCGAATTTGAGGGTACTATAATTTCTTTATTTATATCAAAATCTTTAGTTTGAATTACGATAGGAAAATCATCTACACCATAGGTTCTTGGTAATAATATAGAAGCTTCCTCATTATCCTTTACAATAATCATCCCTGCAATACCTTTAGAAACATGCTCATTGGTCTTTTCATGCAGATGTGGATGATACCAGTAAGTGCCCGCTTTATCCATCACTGTGAATTTTGGATTCCAGACTGTATTTGGCGCTATGGTAATATGAGGCCCACCATCGTTTTCTGGTGATACATGCATACCATGCCAGTGAATGGTGGTAGTTTCACCAATCTGATTATCTATTGCAATATTTACAAAATCACCCTGGTTCATGATTAATGTAGGTCCAAGAATATTACCATTTACTCCCATGGTTGTCGTATTTACGCCATTATAAAACTGGTAATTTCCATTTTGTAATTTCAGATTAAACTCAGTACCTTCCATGGTTCCAGGTATCAATAAAGAATTTTGCGCATAGCTTTGCATGCTTAAATAAGATAACAAGATCGTTATTAATAGTTTACTTTTCATCGTTCAAATTTTAATTTGAAAAAATAATTCTTTTTATCTATTTTAATTTTTAGTATTCTGGTTTTAATCTATAAAATTTGGGTTTAATTCAATTTTTTAAAATTATACAACATTTAAACAAGTAGTTTATTCGTTGTTTATGCTGTATTACATTTTTCACAAACACCCTTTACAACCAGATTCACTTCATTTGCCGTATAATTTTTAGGCAAACTAATATTTGGAATTTTATAACTTGGTAAACATACTGTCTCCTTACATTTATTACAGTGAAAGTGAACATGTAAATCTGTATCCATTTCACAGTTACAACTTTCTTCACACAAAGCATATTTGCTAACTCCGGTTCCATCATCAATTTTATGAACAATATCATGTGTTTGAAATGTTTTTAAGGTGCGATATAAGGTAGTTCTATCCGATCTATCAAAATAATTCTCAATATCCGTCAGGCTTACAGCTATATCATTTTTTAAAAGATATTGTAAGACCAACATGCGCATGGCTGTTGGTCTTACTTTATTATTTTTCAAAATCTCTTCTAAATCATACATAACATTAAATTTTATTTCAAACTTTTTCCGTTTTTAATTCTATATGCCAAAACCACATCAGAAACATAGATAATACCATCTGCAGGATAAGGTGTCTGCGCATTTTTACAGATTAAATCGATTACTTCATCCACCTCCTCGTCATTACAAACCAGTTCTACTTTGATAATTTTACTATCCGTAAAATGATATTTTAAAGACGGCTTAGAATCTTGTCTTTTATAATTTCCTGTACCTTCGCTTTCAGATATGGTTACACTATCAAATCCACTTTCACGAAGTGCCGAAACAACTTTTTCCAATTTTATAGGCTTCATAAATGCTTTTACTTCTTTCATTGTTGTTTAATTTAATGTTCATGTTCTTCAAATTCCCCTTTACTCAACTCGGCATTAACATAAAATGCACCTTTCAAAACGATAAGAGGAATTTTAGCCATTTCTTTATTGAAAACCACTTCTGAGTAACCTAAATCTGAAACACCCTTATTCACCTGAATTTTTTCAAATTCAATCTTATCTCCGTATTTTTCTTTTTGTACAAAGATATAATCCAGCCCATTTTCACTTACAAATGCTTCATTGGGCAAAGCCTGCACTTCTTTACTATCTACTGCAATTCTTGCCTCTACAAACATACCAGGCAATAATCCCTGATGGTTACCAATAATTTTTGCATGTAATTTAACTGATCTTGTATCCATTTCAAATGCTTTTCCTATAGCAAAGATCTTAGCATCATAAATTTTATCGCCTCGTGTGGTAAGTGAAAAAGAAACCTGCTGTCCGACTTTTGCCTTATCAATATCCTTTTCAAATACATTTAACCCAAGGTGAATAAAATCATTGTCAATTATATCAAACATTTCCTGTTGAGGTGAAACATATTTCCCAATATTGATACTTATTTTTTGTACATATCCTTTTATTGGTGAAACTATATTGATCGATGAAGCCAGGTTGCCATTCTCGATAGCTCTTAAATTGACACTTAATATTTGCAGTGTTGATTTAGTTGCATTTAAATTTGCTTTCCCTTCTAAATAATCTGCCTGGGCTTTTTGCAATGCTTTTTTAGAAGTTATGCCATCCGCTGCCAGCGATTTTTTCCTGTTATAGTCATTTTCCAAAAAAGAAAGGTTGCTTTTCAGCGATAGATATTTTTGCTGTAAACCAATAAACTCTGGATTTTCCAGCCGCGCAATTACCTGTCCTTTTTTCACATAATCTCCTTCAATAACAGCTACACTTTTTACTCTACCACCCATTAAAGCACTAACACTCGCCATATTTTGTGGGGGTAATTCCAGCTGTCCGTTCACTTTTAAGGTGTTTTGCAGATTTACTTTTTTAATGCTACCCAATTCAATATTCATTACCTCCATCTGCTTCATATTAAGCGTAACAACATTGGTCTCTTCTTCTTCATGAGAATCTTCATGCCGATCCTCTGCTTTACTTTCTTCATTTGCTTTATCCCCACAACTAATTGTTAAAAGCAGGATTATCAGTAGGGTACTTAGTTTAAATATATTTTTCATTTTTAATAATTTTATTTCTATTCTATTGAAATTTAATTGTATTTACCTGTTAAGAAATTGATCTCGTTCACCTTTTGGTTGTAAAGATTCAGCGTTTCTAAATATTTTAGTTTAATAGTTAAAGCCTGCTCTAAGGTTGAGATATATTCAATATACTCTATCTCTCCTTCTTTGTAAGCTTTGGTAGTTGAACTCATTAATTTATTCGCTAGTTCCAGTCCTTTTGATTCATAATATGCTAAAGAAGCATTGTATTTTTCCAAAGCTGAAAAATTGGCATTCATTGCTGTGTTCAATTCTATTTTTGATTGTTTTAAATTCATTAAAGCAATATCATTATTCATTTTTGCAGCATCTACTTTTCCTTTTTGCGACCAAAAGAAAATAGGCACTTTTACACCAAACTGAAAGCCGGAAAAACCTTTTACACCTTCAATCTGCTGATTAAAATAACCAGCAGACAGATCAGGTAAATAAGCAGCTTTTTCTAATTTATGTTCTCTTTCTGCAATACTCACCGCCTGTTCCTGCAGTTGTATCATTGGTACATCAAGCGTTTCCGAAACATCTGTTACTAAATTCATTTTTTGAAACAGATCCTCTTTAACTCCAACTACAGTATCAATATTTAAAACCAACTGTAATTGTTTTTTTAAATTTTCTTTGTTGAATAATGCTTCTATCTTTAGTAATTTGATCTCTTCCGATTTTCCTTCAGCAGCTATTTTTTCAATTAAATTACTTTCTCCGGTTTCATATCTTTTTTCAGCAATAACTTCAAAATTATGATATTCCATTTCTAAGGTTTCTATCAATTTTAAATTACTTTTTTGATAAACAAGATTCAAATAAATGGATCGGACATCTCTTTCCAAAATATTTTTTTTCCATAATAAATTTGTCTCACTAAAGGCAATCTTCTCATTTTGTAATTTACTTTGTGTACCATACACTGTTGGGAACTTAATTTCCTGAGAAATACTCCATTCAAAATCTTTCTGTGGCCCGTTAATTTGTCCGTTGCTGTAAGAAAAATCTGTTTTGCTAAAATCTATAGCCGATTTTTTAAGAGCCTCCTGTTTTTTTATTTCATATTGAGCAGATTTCACTCTTGGGTTATTTTCAAAGGCAAGCTGAACGGCCTCATCAATACTTATTATTTTTTCCTGTGCTTTCGCAGAATAGTTTCCTGCCAGAGATAAGAATCCAATAAATAAAATACTTACTACTTTAGAATTCAATTTCATTTTTTTTCTTTTTAATGATCGGGTTTCAAAAATATAGTACAAAACCGGTACAACGAGTAAGGTTAAAAAGGTAGAACTCAACAAACCACCAATAACAACCGTTGCCAGTGGTCTTTGTACTTCAGCTCCTGCTGATGCAGATACAGCCATAGGTACAAACCCCATAATTGCAGCCGTAGCTGTTAACAAGATAGGTCGGAATCGTTCTTCTGTGCCCAAAATAATGCGTTCTTTTAAATTGGTTATACCTTCTATTTTTAAACTGTTAAATCTGCTTATCAGTACCAGTCCGTTTAAAACGGCTACACCAAACAACACAACAAACCCAATACCTGCTGAGATACTAAAAGGCATTCCGCGTAAAGCGAGAAAATAAATCCCTCCAATAGCAGCTAAAGGCACCGCCATATAGATCATGGCTGCCTGAGAAAATGAATTTAATGCAAAATATAGCAGGATGAAAATCAATGCCAAAGCAATAGGAACCACAATGGTAAGTCTTTCTTTGGCTCTTTTCAAATTCTCAAAAGACCCTCCATATTTAATAAAATATCCTTCGGGTAAAACAAGCTGAGCATCTAATTTTTGCTGAATTTCTTCTACCACTGTCTCTACATCTCTTCCTCGAACATTTACCCCCACAGATACTCTGCGATATGTGTTGTCGCGAGAAATTTGCATCGGACCCGGTTTGTAACTGATATCTGCCAGTTCTTTTAAAGGAATTTGTGTATCACTGTTTGGCAGGTCGACAAACAGATTCTTTAGATCGTCAATATTCTGTCGATATTTTTGTGAAAATCGAACTACAAGATCAAAACGTTTTTCACCTTCAAAAATAATTCCGGCATCAGCTCCTGCAAAAGCAGCGCTGACATATCGATTCAATTTTTGAATGGATAAACCATATTTTGCCAGTTTTTCACGCTGGTATATAACGGTTATCTGTGGTAAGCCATCCGTTGCTTCAGCTCTCACACCAGAAGTTCCGGGAACGGTTTGAATTATTTTTGCCATCTCTTCTGCCTTGACAGCCAAAACATCCAGTTCATTACCATATAATTTAATGGCTACATCTTCTCGAACTCCTGTAAGCAGTTCGTTAAAACGTAATTCAACCGGTTGTGTAAAAATGAAATTAACCCCGGCAATTACCTTTAATTTATCCTTAATTTTTTCAATCAATTCCTCTTTTGTTTTCGCTGATTTCCATTTATCCATATCTTTTTCTAAAATAATAAAGGTATCGGCAATATCCATTGGCATCGGATCGGTTGGGATCTCAGAAACTCCAATTCTACCTACCATGGTAATAACTTCAGGAAAACTTTCGATAATAATTTTCTCGACATCTTCTGATACTTTTATGGATTCAGACAACGAAGAACCGGGTTTCATAATAATTTGCATGGCTATATCTCCTTCATCCAGTTTTGGAATAAACTCGCCACCCATTCTTGAGAATATAAAACCTGCAATGATAAATAGTAAAACCGCAATACTTAAAACAATTCCTCTTATTTTTAATACTCCGTTTAACAGTGGTTTATATGACCTGTAAATTGCTCCCATCAGTTTATCACTAAATTTAGTCAGACCTTTTTCCAATCGGGTAAAGAATGTGTTTTTATGTGACGGACTGGGTTTTAAAAATATGGATGCCATAACCGGTACGTAAGTCAAACCCAAAATTAATGCTCCAAGTACTGCATAACCAAAAGTAAATGCCATGGGTTTAAACATTTTACCTTCAACACCGGTTAAAAATAATATGGGTGTAAATACTATAAGAATGATCAACTGTCCGAAAAAAGCAGAGTTCATCATCATACTACTCGATTTGTAAGTGAGTTCATCCATTTCTTCCTGAGTGAAATCATTTTTATTCTTTTTCATCCGCTCATGAATATGGTGAATCGTACCTTCAACAATAATCACAGCCCCATCCACAATAATCCCAAAATCAATAGCCCCTAAAGACATTAAATTAGCCCACACCCCAGTTGCTTTCATTAAAATAAAGGCAAATAATAGTGAAAGTGGAATAATAGATGCTGTGATAAGTCCACCTCGTAAACTTCCCAGTAAAAGAACCAGCACAAAAATTACGATTAGAGCTCCTTCCATTAAATTTTTGGCTACAGTACTTGTTGTTCTCCCAATTAAATCACTCTGATCAAGAAAAGGTTTAATTTCCAAACCTTTCGGAAGCGATTTTTGTATCTCGGCAATTCTTACTTTTACATTTTTGATTACTTCATTTTGATTCTCCCCTTTTAACATTAATACCTGTCCACCAACTGACTCTACACCATCTTCGGTAAAAGCACCATATCGTGTTGCTGAGCCAAAATGCACCTTATCTGCAACATCTTTGATCAGAATGGGAGTATTGTTATTGTTTTTGATCACAATATTATTGATATCTTCCAATGATCTTGCAAGTCCTTCTCCACGAATAAAACTAGCCTGATGATTCTTTTCAATATAAGCGCCCCCAGTATTTGCATTGTTTTGTTCCAGAGCCTCAAATACCTCGTTGATACTAACACCCATACTGTTTAAGCGGTTGGGATTTAAGGCAATTTCGTATTGCTTTACATTACCACCAAAGGAGTTTACTTCTACTACACCAGGCACTAATGCCATCTGACGGGTAACTATCCAGTCCTGGATAGTTCGCAGTTCTGTTGGTGAAAATTTATCTTCATATCCCTCTTTAGGGACTAAGGAATACTGGTATATTTCTCCTAAGCCTGTTGCAATAGGAGCCATAAATGGTTTGCCAAAACCAGCAGGTATATCTTCCTTAATATCAGTTAATTTTTCCTGCACCAGTTGTCTTGGAAGGTAAGTTCCCATATCGTCTTTAAAAACAATGGTAACAACTGATAAACCAAATCTTGATACAGACCTTAGTTCTGTAACGCTGGGTAAATTGGCTACTGCCAACTCAATAGGATAGGTAATAAACTGTTCAATATCTTCGGTTCCTAAATTTGGAGCCACGGTTATTACCTGAACCTGGTTATTTGTTATATCAGGTACAGAACCTAATTTTATGGTCATCATGGAGTATATTCCGATACCTATTAGTACCAAAACAAATAAACCAATAATGAATTTATGATTTATAGAATAACGAATGATTTTATCTATCATCTTATATTTATTTAAGTTAAAAAATTTCATGCTTTAATCCTGACCAGTAGAAAATAATAGTCAGATTTCTTTTTGTAATAAAAAGATTTGAAAATTTAACTTAAACCCTTGGAGGCTGAAAAATCGATTTTGAAAAATCTCTTGTAAAAGAGAAAAGGTAAGTACTGTTCAATTCAGTATTAATTGCATCTGTAATGGTTAATTCCTGATCAAAAACTGGTTCAACCACTACATTAGCACAACAGACGCAAGTACAAAAAGGAGAGCATAAATCTCCTAAAAGATGGTTGTCTGTTGGTGTGTCTGCTGTAACAATAGAAATAGTAGCAACATCATTATTCCCTTCATCATCACAAGGAATTGCGGATAAAGTTATGGTTATAACAGATAATATGATTGCTAAGTATTTCATAAATATTGGCGAAAATAAATAAATTATTCATGCAATGGCATTGCTATGGTAAAAATTATTAGATTCTAAAATATTCAGATTAATTTATAAATGAGAAAAAATAAGGGATAAAATTGTTTTAAAGATTCAAACGTTTTTCAATTTTACGCTTTAGAACAGTCAGTCTTTTCATTTGATCCATTATCTCCTGCTTTTGATCTACTTTGTATATCTCATTCAAACTTAAAATAATTTCTTTCACCTCCCGTGATGCAACAATTCGTTCACTTCTTGTTTTAAAAGTAGTTTTTTTAGTTTCAAATTCATTTGCTCTAACAAATATATCCATAGGTGTCTATTTTAAGGGGTATTGGCAGTTCAATTTAGATTGATTCAAAATTATAAAAAATATTTAAACACACAACTTTTTTTTCATATATTATCTTATATACAGTGCTTTTTGGCAAATATTTAAGAAAACAAGAAAAATTAAGATTTTTAACGGGTCAAAACAATAAAATCCAAATTTAAACTTCCAATTTATTCGACATGATTTCTTTATAGTAAAATGCCGGCAAAAGTATCAAAACAAATAGTGGGTGGATTAAAAATCGGCGTATATAAAAAGCAAACAAATAACCTTGTCTTAATTCTCCTTTTAGTATGACAAAAAATGCAAAAGCTAAAAATACAAAAGCTATTACATAAAATTTTACAGAGAATTTTAGAAAACTATAATTCTCAAATACCACATAGATGATTGCCAGTGAAATCACTGTATTTAAAAAATATCTAAATATTATATGTATAAGTAATTTCCTACCACTAAAAAAGGGAATTGTCTCATGCAAAAATTCATTTTTAAAATAAGCAATAAAAGGATCGTAGAAAAGATCAGATGCAAAAGCTCTCACCAGCACCAGTAAGGAAAACAAAACAACAATGATCAAAAATCTATATGGTTTTTTTAAACTCATCTTTTCTAATATTTGAATAAAACGTCACCCAAGTAATCCATAGTATAAATACCAATCCGTAAATAACAGCAGGAAATAATAAATCATGCAATATTTTTTGATATTCCGGAAGTCGATAATACAATACACTCAATCCTATTATCCTAAGTATATTCACTAAGTAAATGAGTGCACTTCCAAATATACCAAACAAAACTGTTGACTTCACCGGACCCGAAAAAGCAATGATAAAAGCTAAGAATAAAATAATAATACTCAATGAGTTACATCCTTCAATAATTCTGGATACATATTTGCCATTTATATACAATTTCATTGATAACTCATCAGAATGTTGTTCTACAGAAGCATCATATCCCATTAAACTGGCAACTTTTTCAACATGCACCGCAACCTCTCTTGTCAATGGAGAACAACTAAAAATATCTCCTTTTTGCTGTGTTTTATGCAGATAAAAAGAATATATCCCAAATAAAATAAAATAGGTTGCAAAAAATTTTATTAAAAATATAATGAGGGTTTTGTTCTTCTTCAAGGGAATCAATTATTTTTGTGAAATTCAAATTTACACAAAGTAATGAAACTAACTAAAATAAAAAATGCAATTATTCAAATAATTGAAAATAATTCTGAAAATAATCAAAAACTACAGCAAATATGTACATTTTTAAAAGATGAGGTAGATTATTACAATTGGGTAGGGTTTTATTTTAAAAATGGAACTAAAAAGGAATTGAAACTAAAACAATTTGCAGGAAAACCTACCGAGCATGTCATTATCCCTTTCGGGAAAGGTATTTGCGGACAGGTGGCTTTGAGCAATCAGAATTTTATTGTTCAGGATGTCACTTTACAGGATAATTACATTTCATGCGGAATGGAAGTAAAGTCAGAAATTGTGGTGCCAATATTTAAAGATGGTAAGAATATTGGGCAGATTGATGTAGATTCACATCAAAAAAATCCCTTTTCCAATGAAGATGAACAATTACTGGAATATATTTGCACACAGGTCTCAAAATTTATATAAATGGAGTTTTTTAAAATAATCAATACAAAAATCAATGCAAAACAAATTCAAAAAGATATTAATTTTGATAATCTAGACACACTGTGTGAAAGTATTTTCGTGATAGATCAAAACAATAATATTGCAAATATTGGAGGTATCTGGGGTGTTTTTTCTCTGCAACGAGATTTGATCAATGGCGGACTGCGATATTCATTACTGGAATGCCCAAATGCGCTGGTATTTACCATAACTACTGGCTACCCGCCAGATCCAGAAAATATTGTTTTCCATTTAACTGTAAACAGAACAGAATTAAAACCGATTTTTATAGAAGAAATAGAAGAATTTATCAACGACTGGAAAACGGGTATTGAGAAAGTATTTAATTCCTGATTATTTTATTGAAGTCAGTAGACTTCTGTATATTATAAATTATTTTTTAGCATATTGAGTATTAGCCAAATAATTATGTCAGTTCGAGCGCAATCGAGAGTGGTATAAGAACAAATATTTGAAAGTATCTACTGACTCTATATTTTTATTCTTGTCATACGGATTAATATGATAAAAGCAGATATTACCGTTAAACAAGCTATCAGACCAACAGAATACAAAATTCCAAATCTATCTGCCACAATTCCGGTTAGAAAAGCTCCAATTGCATATCCAAGATCTCTCCATAACCTGAATATTCCAATACTTTTTGCTCTTTGCACAGGGTTTGTATAATCTGCAATTCCTGCCAAAAAAGTTGGATAAACAATGGCCGTTCCAAGTCCTAAAAAAACAGACAGTACAATAAATTGCACGTAAGAATCTGCAAATAACATCAAAAACAATGTGAGACCCTGTATGAGCATTCCCCAAAAAAGCATGTCTTTTTTAGGTAATTTGTCCGCCAGTTTTCCGGTGACTAATTGACCTAAACCCCAAACAGTTGGGTAAACTGCCACGATCACTCCTATTTGTTTTAGATCAAAATTCATTCCTGCCAAAAGAATAGGAAATAGCCCCCATATCATACCATCATTTAAATTGTTTACCAGACCTGCCTGTGAAATAGAACCAAGATTTTTATTTTTCCAGGTAGTTTCCCAAAAGATATGATGAAGCAACGGAATATTACTGCTTTTAGATTCCATTGCCACATGATGTTTGGTATCCTTAATTAAAAATATAGAGAATAATAGTCCTAAAATGGAAAGTACAATCCCAATATAGAATGGGTACGGAATCAATCCATAATTAGAGGCAACCCAGCCAGTTAAAAATGCAACTCCACCAACTGCCAGATAACCTGCTGATTCATTTAAACCCATGGCAAGCCCTCTGTCTTTTTCTCCAACCAGATCAATTTTCATCACCACGGTACTTGACCATGTTAATCCCTGATTGATTCCTAAAAGTAAATTCGCAAAAACGATCCACGACCAGCTATTTGCATAAATCAAAATAAAAGGAATTGGTAAGGCAATAATCCATCCAATAATTAAAAGGTTCTTTCTTCCAGCCCTATCAGCAAACGCTCCTGTAAAATAATTAGTTATGGCTTTTGTCACACCAAAAACAATAATAAAAGATAAAATAGCAGTTTTAGCAATCAGATGGAATTTTTCTTCTGCGAGTTGTGGCAAAATAGTTCTTTCCAGACCAACCATACCACCAACAAATGCATTTACTACGATGAGTAAGGTGAATTGTTGCCAGTTTTCTTTTAAACCAAGTTTTACATTTTTCATTTGCTCCAATTTCATGCTAAATTTACTACAAATTATTTTTATGAATTTAATGAATTTTTAATTCAATTTATAGGGTGCAAACTTTGAGTTTTACTATTTTTGTAACTTATTCAATGAAACATTATGGGCACAACAAAAAAAATGAAATCAGCTTTAATTTCGGTATTTCACAAAGATGGATTAGAAGCTATTGTTAAAAAACTAAACAACTTAGAAATAACTATTTACTCTACGGGTGGAACAGAAAAATTTATTACAGGTTTAGGTATTCCTGTCATACCTGTAGAAGACCTCACTTCCTACCCTTCGATCCTTGGCGGAAGAGTAAAAACATTACATCCAAAAGTTTTTGGTGGAATTTTAAGCAGAAGAGATCATGATGGAGATATTGCCCAGTTAAGTGAATATGCAATTCCGGAAATAGATATCGTAATTGTCGATTTGTATCCTTTTGAAAAAACGGTTGCCAGTACAGCTACTGAACAGGAAATTATTGAAAAAATAGATATTGGTGGTATCTCGCTGATTCGAGCTGCAGCCAAAAACTTTAAAGATGTAATTTGTGTTTCGTCAATGAATCAATATGATGAATTTTTAAATATTTTATCAGAGAACAATGGAGAGGTTACCTTAGAAGATCGCAAGAATTTTGCATCCAAAGCATTTGCTGTTTCCAGTCATTATGACACTGCAATCTTTAAATATTTAAATAAAGATTTTGGAAACATTGAGTTTAGAGAATCTTTTGATCAATCAAGTGTTTTACGCTATGGTGAAAATCCTCACCAAAAAGGATTCTTCTTTGGTAAATTGGAAGAGCTTTTTGAAAAGTTACACGGTAAAGAACTATCTTACAATAATTTACTAGATATAGATGCGGCTGTTCAGTTGATGAGTGAATTTAAAAATGACACCCCAACTTTTGCTATTTTAAAACATAACAATGCCTGTGGAATTGCCCAAAGAAAAACATTACATAATGCTTATGTAGACGCCCTTGCCGGGGATCCGGTCTCGGCCTTTGGTGGTGTTTTAATTTCAAATAAGAAAATTGATGTAGCTACTGCAGAGGAGATTCATAAGTTATTTTGTGAAGTTGTAATCGCTCCTGCATATGACGAAGATGCTTTGAAAATAATAAAAGGAAAGAAGAACAGAATTATTTTGATACAAAATGATGTAGAATTGCCAACGGCAAGTTTTCGAACTGCTTTGAACGGTGTATTGTCACAGGAAAAAGATACTATTACCGATGATAAATCTATGCTAAAGCAGGCTACAAAATTACATCCAACAGATGAGGAGGTAGGGGATCTATTATTTGCCTCTAAAATTTGTAAACACACCAAGTCAAATACCATTGTACTTGCAAAAAACAAACAACTTTGTGCCAGTGGAACCGGTCAGACATCTCGTATTGACGCATTAAAACAAGCCATTGAGAAAGCCAACAACTTTCATTTTGACCTAAAAGGAGCAGTGATGGCAAGTGATGCTTTTTTCCCGTTTCCTGACAGCGTTGAAATTGCCAATCAGGCTGGAATAAATTCGGTAATTCAGCCCGGCGGATCTATCAAAGATCAGTTGAGTATTGATTATTGTAATGATCATGAAATGTCAATGGTTTTCACTAGAACTAGACATTTTAAACATTAATTGTATATTTGTATAAGAGACAGAATTTTATCCCCTTTTTTTAAAGTAAAACAAAGTACAATTATTGGCGTTAGATAGTCAAACTATTTTACAGCAATAATCGTATGAATTGCGTAAAATTGTTACATTTGTGCAATACATATTACAAACAGCTAAACAAGATAAATATTTATGGGTTTTTTTGATTTTATGACCGAAGATATTGCTATTGACCTGGGAACAGCAAATACTTTAATCATACACAAAGGAAAAGTTGTAGTTGACAGTCCGTCAATAGTTGCTATGGACAGAACTACAAAAAAAATAATTGCAATTGGTAAAAAAGCTAGTTTAATGCAAGGGAAGACCCATGAAAACATCAAGACTATTCGTCCGTTAAAAGATGGTGTTATTGCAGACTTTGAAGCTTCTGAACAAATGATCAGAGAGTTTATCCGGGATATTCCAACAATAAAAAAACGCTTTTTCAGACCATCCTTACGGATGGTAATTTGTATTCCATCCGGGATAACCGAAGTTGAAAAACGTGCTGTTCGTGATTCTGCCGAGCAAATGAATGCAAAAGAAATCTATTTGATTTATGAACCAATGGCTGCTGCAATTGGTATTGGCATTGATATTATGCAACCAAAAGGAAACATGATTATTGATATAGGTGGCGGAACTACTGAAATCGCAGTAATCGCTTTAAGCGGAATTGTTTGTGACAAATCAGTGAAAGTTGCAGGAGATGTTTTTACTAGTGATATTTCAGGTTATATGCGTACCCAGCACAATTTATATATTGGAGAGGCTACTGCTGAAAAAATAAAAATTGAAATAGGATCTGCTACCGAAGATTTGACTTCACCACCTGATGATTTGTTAATTCAGGGAAGAGACTTGCTAAGTGGCAAGCCCAAACAAATAGAAATTTCTTATCGGGAAATTGCAAAAGCACTTGAAAAATCTATCATTAGAATTGAAGATGCGGTAATGGAAACACTATCACAAACACCACCCGAACTGGCTGCTGATATTTATAACACAGGTATTTACCTTGCAGGAGGAGGTTCTATGCTTCGTGGCTTAGACAAACGTTTATCACGTAAAACTGATTTACCAGTTTATGTTGCCGAAGATCCTTTAAGAGCTGTAGTAAGAGGTACAGGAACTGCATTAAAAGATATTGAAAAATACAGAAGTGTTTTGATGAGATAAAAATTAATTTATAATATGCAACAAATTATTTCATTCCTTTACAAGAATAAATACTTTATTTTGTTTTTGTTGCTTGAATCATTTGCTATTTTTTTTACTATTCAAAGCCATTCTTACCATAGAAGTAAATTCATCAATTCGGCTAATTTTCTGTCGGGAGGCGTATATAACAAGATCAACAATTTTAAGGAATTTTTGCTTTTAAAAGATGAAAATACCCGATTGGCAGAAGAAAATGTACAATTGAAAAATTTATTGAATCAGGTTGACAAAAATGTCACACAGCAAAATACAAAAGAAATAGATACGATAAATTTCAACCAAAAATACCGCTATGTTTCCGCAAAGGTTATCAATAATAATTATCGGAAAAATAATAATTACCTAACCATTAACAAGGGGAAGTCCAGTCATATTCACAGTGATCTGGGAGTAATTAACAGCAAAGGAATCATTGGTATAACAAAAAGTGTATCAAACAAATACGCAACTGTTTTATCTATTTTAAATGTTAACTCAAGAATCAATGTAAAACTTTTAAAAAGCAACCATTTTGGTAGTTTAAGCTGGGATAATAAAGATTTTAATACCGTTCAGTTACTTGACCTACCGATTCAGGCAAATTTAAAAATAGGCGACACCATTGTTACTGGTGGAAAATCTACTATTTTCCCGGAAGGAATTCCGGTAGGAACCATTAAAGATTTCAATACCAAAAACAACAATTACGACTTTATAAACATAACGTTATTTAATGATATGAGTTCTATTGGTTTTGTAGAGGTCATCACAAATTTAGACAAAGAAGAAATTAAAAATCTGGAAGAAAAAACTTCTAATGAATAGAGAGAATATAAATATTGCTTTGTTATTTATTGGCTTGATACTATTACAGATTATAGTATTGAACAATATTAATTTTTTGGGCTATATCAACCCTTTCTTTTATATTATTTTTGTTTTTCTATATCCCTTAAAAAAGATTGACAGTTCATTAATTTTGCTTAGTTTCTTTTTAGGACTGTTTATTGATATTTTTTTCAATTCGGGAGGAACCAATGCAGCAGCAACTCTTTTTATTGCTTTTATCCGAATTCCTGTTCTAAAGGTTATTTTAGATAAACGCGAACTTGAATACAGTTCTTTAAGTATAAAAAAAATGCCATTTTACAAGTCATTAACCTTTATCATAGTATTGACTTTTATCCATCATTTTATTGTATTTGGTCTGGAATACTTTAAATGGAGTAATTTTAATATAATCATTACCAAAACCTTATTAACAAGCATATTTACAATTGTATTAATATTAATAAGTTTAACATTTATCTCCAATAAAAGATAAGCAATGCCTAGAAATTCTTTATTGTATTTTTTAATCATTAGTGTAGGTACTATTTTTTTGACGCGCCTTCTCTTTTTACAGGTAATTGATGATAAATACAAACAAAATCCATTAAACAACTCGGCTGTAACTACCAAATATATTTATCCAGACAGAGGATATATTTATGATAGAAATGCTAAACTTATGGTTGCAAACCAAAGTTCATATGACGTGATGATCATCCCAAAAGATGTTGAACCTTTGGATACTCTCGAATTTTGTTCTTTATTAAAGATCACAAAATCTGATTTTAAAAAGTATTATAAACGAGCCAGGAATTACTCACCAAGAATCCCTTCTATATTTTTGGCACAGCTATCAAAAAATGACTATGCCTACCTGCAGGAAAAGATGTATAAATACAAAGGGTTTTATATTCAAAAAAGATTTTTAAGACAATACCCAATCAATACTTCTGCCAATGTTTTAGGTTATATAAGCGAGGTGAACGAAAGGATACTCCGAAGAAATAAATTATACAAATTAGGTGAATTAATTGGTTATCAAGGAGTTGAAAAACAATACGAAAATGTACTACGAGGCACAAAAGGAGTTAATTACATACAGAAAAACAGGTTTAACAAAGAAATTGGTGCATATAAAAATGGCATTTATGATACCCTTGCCGAACCCGGAAAAGATATTTACCTAACACTTGATCTTGAACTTCAAAAATATACAGAAGAGCTGATGTTTCAAAAACGTGGCGGTATTGTTGCTATTGAACCATCATCTGGTGAGATTCTGGCACTGGTATCCTCTCCAAGTTACAATCCCAACATGTTGGTAGGCAGGAAAAGATCTGTAAATTCGGTGAAATTATTCAATGATTCCGTCAAACAACCAATGCTCAACAGGGCACTTCAGGCACAATATGCTCCTGGATCTCCATTTAAACTGGTAAATGCACTGGTTGCCTTGCAGGAAGGAGTTATTACGCCCGAAACCGGTTTCTATTGCCATCATGGATATCGATATGGAAGAGGTGGTTTTATGGCCTGCCATTGTGGTGTTGTTGGATCTCCTATTAAACTGGATAAAGGAATATACAGATCCTGCAATTCCTACTTCTCCAATGTTTATCGCCGAACCATTGAAAAGTATGATTCCCCTTCCAAAGGAATGGATGTATGGAGTAATCATGTAAAAAGTTTCGGACTTGGAAATTTCTTGGGATATGATCTGCCTTCCGGGCAAAAAGGACTCATACCAGATTCTAAAATATACAAAAAATATTACCCCAGAGGCGGCTGGAAAGCAATTACTACCATATCAAATGCAATCGGCCAGGGAGAGGTTTTAACTACTCCCATTCAACTTGCAAACATGACAGCTGCCATAGCCAACAAAGGTTTTTATTATACACCTCATATTATTAAAAAAATTGGAGATAGTATCGTCAAAAATCCAAAATATACAAAACCAAAATATACAACTATTGATGCAGAACATTTTGAGCCTGTGATCGAGGGAATGTATCATGTTTTTGAAATAGGAACAGCCCGATATTCAAGAGTGGAAGGCATTGATATTTGCGGTAAAACTGGAACATCAGAAAACTCAAAACGTATCAATGGTAAAAAAGTAGATTTTACCGATCATTCCATTTTTGTTGCATTCGCACCAAAAGACAATCCTAAAATTGCAATCGCTGTTTTTATTGAAAATGGTTACTGGGGTTCGCGTTGGGCTGCGCCAATAGCTAGTTTAATGATAGAAAAATATATCAATGGTTTTATTGGCCCATCTGCCATAAGGCAAAATGCCGAAAAGAAAATGCTTACCCAGGGTCTGGAAGATGAGTATAATAAGCAACTGCAAATAGAATCGTATAGTGCGCAAAAGGAAAAATAACATATTTAAAGGAGTTGATTGGTTATTGATACTCATCTATTTTGCCTTTATCTTTATGGGATGGATGAGTATTTACGAAGCCAGTTATTCAGATACACAATACGAAATATTTGATTTCTCAACAAAGTATGGAAAACAGTTTATCTGGATTTTATTAAGTTTCTTTTTGATCATTGTAATACTCGCTATCGATAAAAAATTCTATGAACAATTTTCAGGAGTTTTTTATGTTATTTCAGTACTATCTCTTGCTGGTTTGTTTATTTTCGGAAAAAATATCAACGGAGCTATATCCTGGTACAGCTTTGGTTCATTTGCTTTCCAACCATCAGAATTTGCCAAAACAGCTACAGCCCTGGCCATTGCAAACTATCTAAATGAACGTAATAGAGATCTCAAAAAACTAAACAACCAGATGAAGGCATTTGGTATCATTATGCTTCCGGCTCTTCTCATTACTTTGCAGCCAGATCCTGGTTCTGCGCTGGTATATGGTTCATTGATCATTGTTTTGTACAGGTTTGGCTTACCCTTGTACTATTTGATAATTGGTGCAGTCGCTTTGGTATTATTTATTACGACCTTATATTTTGGATACCTTTATACGCTAATTGTTTCAGTAATTATTATTTCCATTTTGTTTATTTACCTCAACCGTAAAAATAAGAATTTTATGCGAAATAACTGGATGAATTTTATACTGGTTTATCTTTTTACCGGATTCTTCATTTTTAGTGTTGATTATGTTTTCAATAATATTTTTGAACAAAGACACAGAGACAGATTTAACATCTTGCTAGGGAAAGATATTGATGATCAAGGGATTGGGTATAATACTGCCCAGTCTGTTATTACAATTAGTTCCGGTGGTTTTAGCGGGAAAGGGTTTTTACAAGGTGACAGAACTCAGGGTGATTTTGTACCCGAACAGCAAACAGATTACATCTTTAGTGCTATTGGTGAAGAATGGGGCTTTTTAGGAAGTGGTTTTGTTGTACTGCTATTTGTGGTTTTTTTACTTCGGATTCTACACGTCGCCAGCAGGCAAAAGTCAACATTTAGTAAGGTGTATGCATATGCCGTAATGGCAATATTTCTGTTTCATTTTACTATTAATATAGGAATGGTACTAGGTTTATTACCAACTATTGGAATCCCTTTACCCTTTTTTAGTTATGGAGGATCTTCCTTATGGGGATTCACCGTATTGTTATTTATTTTAATACGACTGGATGCAGACAGGGTTTACGAGTGGTAGGAGAAGAAAGATCTACAAACAAAAATTGATATAAATAATAGAGAGATCTAAAAAAACATCAACAATACATTTTTATTTCGACAAGAGCTTTGGGTACAATTACTGGTGCAAAATGTTAAAATTAAACAACAAAAAAAGCAGCCAAACTGACTGCTTTTCATGTCTGTAATTTATTTTATCTAACTTAAAGAAGCTACGTGCTTGGTCAATTTTGATTTTAAATTAGCTGCTTTATTATTGTGAATAATATTATTTTTAGCCAATTTATCAACCATAGATATGATGTTTGGTAAAGCTGCTTCTGCATCTTTCTTTACCTCGATCTCTTTCATACTCTTGATAGCATTACGAGTAGTTTTATGCTGATACTTATTTCTTACATGCTTCGCTTCGTTACTTCTAATTCTCTTTAAAGCTGACTTATGATTTGCCATAATTTTTAATTTAATTGTTTTTAAAACAAATTTGTAGCCCGTAGGGGAGTCGAACCCCTCTTACCAGGATGAAAACCTGGCGTCCTAGCCGATAGACGAACGGGCCAGCTACATTTAACAAATATTATTTGCTAAAGCGAGTGCAAAAATAATATAATTTTTATATTCTGCAAACACTTTTTTATTTTTTTTTAAATTTTAATACGCTTTTGCAAATAAAACACGTCTAAATGATTTTTTACCACTGAAAACACATTTTCCTTCTTCTTCTTTTGCATCTAAAGGAATACATCTAATGGTAGCTTTTGTTTTATTTTTTATACGTTCTTCTGTTTCTTCTGTTCCGTCCCAATGAGCAGAGATAAACCCACCTTTTTCTTTTAATACTTTCTCAAATTCTTCAAAATCATCTACTTCAGTTATCAAACCTTCTCTGAAATCCAAAGCTTTTTTAAATAAATTATCCTGAATCTCTTCCAAAAGAGGAAGGATAATCTCTGAAATATTTTCCTGATTTACAATCTCTTTGGTTAAAGTATCTCTTCGTGCCAGCTCAACTGTTCCATTTTCAAGATCTCGTGGTCCGATTGCTATTCTTAATGGAACTCCCTTTAATTCATATTCAGCAAATTTCCAGCCTGGTTTCTGGGTAGTTCTTTTATCAAACTTAACAGAAATTCCTCGCTGCTTCATTTCTTTCATCATTTCCTCTACCTTCACAGATATCGATTCAAGCTGTTCTTCCGATCTATATATTGGTACAATCACCACCTGAATTGGAGCAAGTTTTGGAGGAAGTACCAGTCCATGATCATCACTATGAGTCATTACTAAAGCCCCCATTAATCGGGTGGAAACGCCCCAGGAAGTAGCCCAGACATATTCTTGTTTCCCTTCTTTGGTCGTAAATTTTACATCAAACGCCTTGGCAAAATTTTGACCTAAAAAATGAGAAGTTCCTGCCTGTAATGCTTTTGCATCCTGCATTAAAGCTTCAATTGTATAAGTCTCTAAAGCTCCTGCAAATCTTTCACTATCGGATTTTATTCCTTTAATCACTGGCATCGCCATATAATTTTCGGCAAAATCTGCATAAACACCCTGCATTTTTTTTGCTTCTTCCACTGCTTCATTTTTTGTTTCGTGTGCTGTATGACCTTCCTGCCATAAAAATTCAGCGGTACGTAAAAACAATCGGGTTCTCATTTCCCATCGCATCACATTCGCCCATTGATTGATCAATAAAGGCAGATCCCTATACGATTGGATCCATTTTCTATACGAATCCCATATAATGGTTTCAGAAGTAGGACGAATAATTAATTCCTCTTCCAGTTTAGCATCTTCATCAACAACAATCTCTTTACCATCTTCAGAAGTTTTCAACCTGTAATGGGTAACAACAGCACATTCTTTTGCAAAACCATCTACATGACTTGCCTCTTTACTAAAATACGATTTTGGAATCAACAATGGAAAATACGCGTTCTCATGTCCGGTTTCCTTAAACATCCTATCCAGTTCAGCCTGCATTTTTTCCCAAATGGCATATCCATAAGGTTTGATAACCATCATTCCGCGTACTCCTGAATTCTCTGCCAAATCTGCTTTGACAACTAATTCGTTATACCATTTTGAATAGTCTTCACTTCTTTTTGTTAGTTTCTTACCCATATTTTATTTTTTGGCACAAAATTTGTTAATATTTTTAACAGCAATTAAATTAGGTTGCAAAGCTAACTTTTTTTTAACTTACAGCCATAAAAATAAACTCCTATGAAAAACTCTACAAATATTAAAAATATATTCATAATACCCATAACAATCTTAGCTGTCATTTTTGTATTCACTTCATGTAGCACATCACAAACTGCATATGATGATGGCATTTATGGATCAAATGAGCCGGCCAAAACAATTGTGATGGTAAAAGACACAAAATCTGATTATTATCAGGAGTATTTCTCAGGAGAAAGTGAAAAATATGACATTGCACAGGAAGATATCATAACAGATATTGATGAATATGAAGGATACGATAGTACAAATGACTATTATTATGAAGAAGAACAGCAATACAGCAATGGTGCACCACCATGGGAATATACAACTAGTGTAAGTATTAGTTTTAACATGGGCTATGGAGGTTATGGCTATTATAACCCATGGTACGGATACGGGTATGGATACCCATGGTACGGAGGAGGTTATTGGGGTTACAACCCGTGGTATGGCGGTGGATATTGGGGTGGCTATTACCCACCTTACTATCCGGGATATTATCCCCCTTATTACCCAGGCTACCCTGGATACAGACCACCTTATCATGGAAATTATACCTATGGTAAAAGAGCTTATGCAGGAAACAGGTTGAATACCAGAAATGTTTCTAATACAAGATCAGGTAGCTACAGAAGTTCAACAAGATCATCTGCAAATTCTACAAGAAGGGTTGCAAGTAGCGATGCCAGATACAGAACAAAAAATGACAACTTCGCTAAAAATAGGAAATCATATACTAATTCATCTTCAAGAAGCCGATCCGCAAACCAAATCAAGTCATCGGGTCAAAGAGATTCTAATTACAACAGAAGTAACAGTTCTAATGTAAGGAGTAGTAGTCGTAGTTATAACAGAAATTCTTCAGGAATGCAAAGATCTGCACCAAGCAGTAGCCGAAGTAGTTCTGGTAGCGTAAGAAGTTCAGGAAGACATCAGGTTTCTTCAGGCTATAAATACAATACCTCATCACGTTCTAATTCTTTAAGTAAGAGAAGGGTCGTTTACAATAACGCAAATAACAATATAAAAAGATCTTCAGTTAATAACCACAGCTCTAACCCTACCAAAAGTTATTCAGGTAGCAGATCTGTTAAGAAATACAGTGGTAACAATCAGCGTTCATCATCTTCTTCTAAAAGAAGTTCAAGGAGCTACAACAGTAACAAATCTAGTTCTTCGGCAAACTATCGTAGTTCTTCGGCATCACGTAGTTCCGGTTCATCTATGAGATCATCAGGAGGCTCATCATCCGTGAGATCATCAGCAGGCAGATCATCAAGAAGATAATTAAATCAAATTTCAACATGAAAAAACTATTATTTATAACATTTGTAATGGCAACGCTTGCCATAAATTCTCAAACTTTAAGTTATGTCGATCAGGCTGTTTTGTTCTCAACGGATGATCAATATGGAACCGCAAGATTCACCGGAATGGGAGGCGCTTTTGGAGCAGTTGGTGGAGATATCTCAGCTGTAGACATCAATCCGGCAGGACTGGCAATTTTTAACGGTACCGATTTTACCTCTACATTAAGTTACCGTGACAGTAAAATAGATGCATCTTTTTACAACAATACAACCAGAACCAACAATGATTATTTTAGATTTTCACAAATCGGGGGAGTTTTGGGTGTAAATAATATCGGTGATTCCGGTTTTAAAAAATTCTCCTTTGGGTTTAATTACAACGTTATAAAAGACTATAATAGTAATTTTTTAGCAAAAGGCAATAGTGGTATTCCCACTTACGTGGATGATCCATTTTTAAATTTTGACGGAAATGAATTTAATAATGTTTACTATGTAAATGTTGACAACCAGGTTTTTAGCAACTATACATCCGGAATTAATGACAAATTCACCATGAGCTTTGCAACACAGTATGAAGAATTTTTATATTTAGGAATGTCATTTGGTTTTCAGCATATCAATTATTACCAAAGCACACAATATGAAGAATACAATAATGATGGATTTGGCAATACCTTAGACGCTTATTTGAATGAAGAATTATCAACTTATGGAAACGGATTTAATTTTGGACTAGGAGCAATCGTTAAACCTATACAAAATTTACGCCTTGGATTATCTTACCAATCCCCAATCTGGTATAATTTATCTGAAAATTCCATTCAATATACAGATCCTGATACCGGTGATGTATATGCAGGAGATTTAGAAATATACGTAAGCAACAATCGAGATTATTATTCGGAATATGGTGAAAGAAACTACTATGATTACGATTTAAAAACACCCGGTAAGTTTACAGGTAGTGCTGCCTATATCTTCGGCAAAGCAGGGCTGATCAGTTTTGATTACATTTTTCAGGATTACAGCAACATAAACTTAGGTCCTTCAAATTCTTTTATTCCAGAAAATGAAGATGTTAGAAGTCAACTTAAAAATACATCCTCTTTTAGACTGGGAACAGAATGGAGATTTCGTAGTTTAAGTTTTAGAGGTGGATATTCAGTAATGGGAAGTCCATACAAAAACGCAGTATCAAGTGAAGACATTACCAGTTACTCATTCGGACTTGGAATTCAGTTCAATCAGTTTTTTAAATTAGATTTTGCATTTGACAATGCTTCACATATTACAACCTATCAGTTTGTAGATCACCCCGATGTTGATCCGGCACAATTAGATTTTAACAATAACCGATTTACATCCACACTAGTTTTTAATTTCTAACAAAAATATTTATTATCATATGGAACTGCCTAACTAGTTTGGGCAGTTTTTTTGTATTTATCATTAATTCTGATATATATTTTTTATATTTATGTTTTATTATTTAACAAATCTAAAACCTTAAAAATGAAAAAATTACTAGCATTTTTGACATTTCTTCTGTTTTTACTATTGTTATGGTTTGCATGGAACTGGTATAAAGAAACCGTTGTGTGCTGTACAGCCACCATTGTAGAAGCAAAGTATGGACCGTTACATTATGATTGCGACTCTGATGAACCAATCACAAGTGAAGCATGGGCTCAAAAGAAATCAGAAATTTTATCTGCAAAAGCAGAAGGAAAAAAATTACTTATCATAGGCCCTTATTTTGAAGGGGAAAATAAAGACATGGGACTATCCCGAGCCAAAAAAGTTGAAACTTTGTTTGTGGGACCGTTAACTGATGCTGACATTGAGCTTAGCACAAGAAAATTTAGTGACTGCGAAAGTGCAAAAAAAGATGCATTGGGTAAAACACTGTTTAAATGGGTAGTAAGAAATGAACATGTAGTTGAATATTATGACAAAACTACCATCCACTTTAAATATAATACTGACAAACCTATTGATACAAAAAATGTTGTAGTTCATCTTGATAATTTAGCACAAGAACTTCAGACTTCTGGATCTACAGTTCAACTAACAGGACATACAGATGCAGATGGAGAGGATGCCTATAACGATAAATTAGGACTAAAAAGAGCTAATCGCGTGAAGGTTTACCTAGTTTCAAAAGGTGTTGCTGAAGATAAAATAATTGTTGACTCCAAAGGAAAACGAGATCCTATTGATACCAATAGAACTCCAGAGGGCAAACAAAAAAATCGTAGAGTAGAAATTAGAATAAAATAAAACTAACCAAATTAAAAAATTATAAATTATGTTACAATTACAAATAAACACAACAGCATGTGATGGTTCCGATGTTTTTTGGCCATGGTTATTATGGTTATTAGGTGCTTTCTTATTAGGATTAATATTAGGATGGTTGCTAAAGCAACTATTTGGCTGCGATGATGATACTTATGTGGCACCAGTAGCGGCAGTTGATGCAGTTAAAGATGATTTGACCAAAGTGGAAGGTATTGGACCAAAAATTAAAGGATTGCTAAATAATGATGGCATATGGAGTTTCCACCAGCTTGCATTGGCGCCTACATCAAGATTACAAAAAATATTAGATGATGCAGGACCAGCATATACTGTCCACAATCCACGTACCTGGGCATCACAGTCAAAACTGGCAGATGAGGGGCACTGGGAAGAACTTAAAATCTGGCAAGATCATCTTAAAGGAGGTTTATAAAACCAATAAATTAATTAAAAGTACATATCCCATTTGCCACATTGCAGATGGGATTTTTAGAATTAATTAAAGAATAGATTTGATACTATCTTAATTTGTATATTTTTGCTTAACTAACTCATATTTTATGGATAACAAAAATGAAACAGATCAATACTACAAGTCTTCACAGGAAGAAGAAGTTGATTTAGGAAATTTATTTATCGTTATTGGAAAAGGGATTAAAAACTTTTTCACTTTTATTGGAAATATTTTAAAAAGTGTATTTCACTATTTTATTTTAGCATTGATTTTCCTAAGAAATCATACTTTAAAATTAGGGCTGTCACTTTTGATTGGTTTTATTATTGGGTTTATCCTGCACAAAATGGAACCAAGGTCTTATATTTCAAATTTAATTATCGAAACGAATTATGGTAGTGGCATACAGTTGTATAAGCAGATAGATTATTTAAATGATCTGGTTAAGAAAAAAGATTCAATATCACTGGCTCACACCTTGGGCATAAACACAAAAGATGCAGCTCAGATAAGCAGTATCAAAGTGACAGCCTACCAACCAGAAAAAAATCTTTATAAAGCATATGATACGTATCTGCAAAAAACAGACACTATTTACACCAGGGGATTTGAATTTGAAGATTTCAAAAATCGAACTGCTGAATACGATCTGCGTTATCATATTATTCAAGTAAATTTAAAAACCAAAACAGTTTTTACCGAATTATCTCCTTCGTTGATAAGATTGGTAGAAAATGATTATTACAAAACTCTAAAAAATCTAAAGGTTGATGAGCTAAATCAAAAACTAAAAGTTCTTAACAAAAATTTGATAGAAATAGATTCCTTACGTAAAACCTACAAGGAAGTTGCTCTAAAGGAAGCTGAGAACAGATCAGGCACTTCAACTATTGAAATTGCTAATACAGATAATAAAAAGGAAGAGAATGATATCCAGCTTTTTGGAATTACCCAGAATCTTTTAGAACAAATCAATGAAACCAATCAGGATTATTTAAGAAAGAATCATGTAATTAATATCATTTCAGATTTTGATAAGGCGGGAGTTCCTGATAAAAATATTACCCATAAAAAATATTTTCAGTTTGCTGTATTGTTCTTTGGTTTGATGTTGGGGTGGATCTTGTTAGGGCAGTTGAATAAATATATAAAGAATTATAAAAAATAACATGTAAGAAGAATGTATGATTTAATCTACGGAGATGTTGAACTTGATTAAAAATAATAGGCTTCTTGTAAAGAATATATCATACTTGGCTTTTTTCCAGATAGCCAATTATATTTTACCAATACTCGTGTTTCCATACTTAATTAAAATTGTTGGAATCGATAAATTTGGGATAGTTTCAATAGTTCAGGCAGTTATTCTTTACCTAAATGTTCTGATTGAATACGGATTTAATTTTTCTGCAACTAAATATATTTCCAGAAATAGAGACAATAAAAAAATAGTAAACCAAACAATTTCAAGTGTTCTTACCTTAAAATTGGTTCTTTTTGCTGTAGTTTTGATTTTTTTTTCATTATTTGTCTACACAATTCCTTTTCTAAAAATAAATTCTTTTTTGTACATAACAGGATACTTAATCTTATTTGGCATGGCTATTTTTCCAATTTGGCTTTTTCAAGGAATTGAAAAACTAAAACATATAACAATTGCTAATTTCGTTGGAAAACTAATAGCTATTGCATTAATATTTCTTATAATCAAATCTCCAAATGACTACATCTATATACTATTGATTTATGCAACTGGGTCAATTGTTACTGGACTTTTAGGATTAGTTTTTATAAAATTTTACGGATTCTCATTTGGTAGAATTTCGTTTAAGGATTTAAAATATCATATTCAAAGTGGTTATTCTATTTTTATTTCTTCTTTAGGTATTAATTTATATAGAAATTTGAACATCTTACTTGTAGGTTTTTTTACATCTAATGCTATTACTGGAATTTATAGTGTCGCAGAAAAATTATTGAAATCAATTCAAATGATGGTTAATCCAATAACACAAGCTATATTCCCAAATGCATCAAAAAGAATTGATGAAACATCAAAAGAAGAGGGCAAGAAATATATCCAAAAATTAATAAAATACTTATTTAGATTATTACTTCTGATTTACATAATTTCATTATTATTAAGCCCACTAGCATCTCAATTCTTTTTTAAAAAACACAATGAATTATTCTTTATCATTTTCTTTATTTTGAGTCCTGTCATCATATTTGGTGGTTTAAATTATATTTTAGGCGTTGTTGGATTGATTAATTTTGGAAAAGACAAACTATTTACACGATCGATATTTGCAGGTGCATTGATTAACACAATTATAGGTTTGATTGGAGGATACCTTTTTGGAGTATATGGTATCTCATTTGCTTTATTGTTTGCAGAAATAACAGTATTTTTAATGTTAAATAAATATTTTAAATCTATTTAGATGAAGATAGGGATTGTTACTGTAACATACGGAAACAGAATAGAACACTTATCAAAAGTACTGAAAAGTATTGACAGTGAATATATTACACAAATATGTGTTGTTATCAATGGAAGTACTAAGAGTTTATTTGAAAAACTTTCAGAAATAAAAAAAGTGAAATTTATATTTAATGAAAAAAATTTGGGTTCAGCTAAAGGATTTAAACAGGGAATTAAATATTTGAAATCTTTTTCTGATGTAGATTTTTTATGGTTGCTAGATGACGATAACTTACCTAAACCCCATGGAATTGAAAATTTAATTAAATACTATGAAAAATATAATTTTAAGAACAAAAATGATGCACTATTATCTTATAGACCGGATAGATCAGTTTTTTTAGAAGCTTTAAATACCAATAATGGTTCAATTATGTTAAAAGGCAAGAATTCTGCACTTGGCTTTTCTTTATTTAGGAAAAATAAACAATTTAGTAATTATAAAAAAGAAGGTTTAAAAGTAGCACCTTATGGTGGGCTTTTCTTTCATAAAAAATTAATTGAAACTATTGGTTATCCTGATGAATCTTATTTCGTATATGGTGATGATTACGACTTTACAATAAGAGTATCTAAAAATGGAGGAGTGATAAAACTTGTAAAGGACAGTCTAATCGAAGATTTGGAAAAATCTTTTCATCTAAAAGAAAAACGCAAAAGATCTATCCTTAATACAAGATACCACAATACAAATAATTTAGACAGAATATTTTATTCTGTTAGAAATGGTATTAGATTTGAAATAGAGCACATGGTAGATAATAAGATGATCTATTATTTTAATTTATTCGTTTATTCCTCAATCATAGGTGTCTTGTTGGTTTTTAATTTACAAAAATTCGTCATATTTTACAAAGGTGTTTTTTTAGGAATTTTAAATAAATCATAATGCATAAAGAAAGAAAATTAATAATCCAATTTTACTTATTGTTCTTTATTCTTTATGCCTATTTCATAGGTGGAATGCTTCAATTCTTCGCAGGTGTTTCAAATACTGTTATAACTTTTTTTGGAATATATTCATTTTTGTTTTTATACCTCTATCATTCAAGATCAAAAATTAACAAAGTGAAATTTGGCTATTCTTTGCTAATAGTACTCATGGTCATCTATACATTTATCATTTCGATTATCCAACATGAAAATTTAGTCAAGCCTTTGTTGTATAGTTTGTTTTATCTTGTCCCAATGGCTACATATATTTTGATCATTGACACCCCTGCTTTTTTAAAATCAAATAAACTTAAAAAAATATTGCTTTTCGTTGCTATTTTACAATTGCCAATATTGTTGATTCAAAATTATTTTTATGATTTTTTTATTGAATTCAATAATTCCTCTCAACAAATTGCAAGTGTTGATTTTACTTTTGGTTCTTTCTTTCTAAAGAATGATCATTCTTTGGGGTTTTTTTTAGTTGCAAACATATTATACATCTGGAACTATCCATTACTAAAAAATAAGAATCAAAGAAATATTGTCACAATAATTCTTATTATTAACTTACTCTTATCCAATTCAAATACTAGTGTTTTATTTTTATTCGGAGCAATTAGCATGTTAATCCTAAAGAATAGGAAATCTATTGCAGAAATTTCGTTAAAAAAAATATTATACCTATCTGCCTTTTTATTGATCTTATATTTTGTTGTAGATTTTATTGAACCAAAATTTTATTTAGATTTACAAAATAAATTATCCAATAGTCTTGATTATAAATCTGCTTTAAAATGGTATAAAGAAGGAGTAGCAAGAAGAGAACAAATACTAATTGTTTTGTTTAAAGATGGTATCAATTATTTTGGTTTTGGAGCATATTCATACTTTGATATCTTAAAAGGAACTTTTACAGGAATGTTTAGGCATTTTAGCCAGTTAATCTGGTTTTATTATGATATTGGAATAATTGGTATATCATTATTTTTATTCTTTATTTACAAAACAAATAGATTATTTATTAAGAATAGCTCTAGTTTTAGTTTGTATTTAACCTTTGGTTTATTGCTCTATTCTTTCTTTACAATTGTTACATTTGACATCAGTTTTATGCTCACTTATTTTATTTATAAATATCGTTATGAAAATTAAAAATCTGATCTACATCCCATATCATGACTGGCGAAAAATAAATACAGAGGGAAATCGCACAAGGGATGCACATTTTATTGAAAAGTTCAGATCTGATGACAATATTCAAACTCTCATTATTCTTAATAGACCTTTAACAATTGCAGAACTAATATTAAAAAAGAAAACATTTAATAGAAAAATTAAAGGGAAAGTTATTTTTAAATCAGGCAACTCATTTTTATATAAAATTGATAAAAAAACATATATAATAGATGTTTTTTTGAATGAGAGTATTGAACAGATTCTAAATGGCAGAAAATGGTTCTTTAAGGCATATGGAAATTCAGATTTTAAGAGATTTTATGCTCAGTGTTTGAAAAAACTAAACATTATTGAAGCCCCAGTAATTACTGCTAATATCTTTTCAAACAATTTCTTTTCTAATAATGACAAATATTCAGGAGTAATTTTTGATGCATGGGATAATTTTTTTTTAATACCAAACATGAAACCTATAAAAAAAGAACTACTAAAAGCTTATCAATCTTTTTCTACCATATCAAAAATATGGGTAACAAACTCAATTGAAAATAAAACTTTCTACAAAACTAAATTTGGAGTAAAAGAAACTAAAGTTATTAGAAACGGTGTTGATTTTAAAACATTTTCTAACAATCTACCTATTCCTAATGATTTAAAAAAAATAAAAAATAAAATAATTATTGGCTTTGCCGGTAAGATAACACATCTATTTGATTATAATTTATTTAATTATATTACACAAAATAAGAGCTACAATTTTGTTATTATTGGTCAGATATTAAATAAAAAAGTGTTTTCAAGAATTAAATTAAATAATAATGTATACTATCTTGGAGATAAAAAATATGAAATCTATCCAAATTATTTAAGTAATTTTGATATCGGTATAATACCCTACAAGGTTGGTAAAGATCAGCATGGGGGTGATACTATAAAAGTTTATGAATATTTAGCTGCTGGATTGCCTGTAATTGGTACTAGAGGAAATGGCCTTCAAGATATGGGAGAATTTATTTATTTGGCGGATTCAATTGAAAGTTTTAATGAAGCAATAAAACACGCTAAAATTTTGAAGAAATTACCTGAAAAAAAACATTCATGGGAAAGTAAAAAAATAGAATTACTCTCTTTATTAAATTAAAAATAATTGAAAGTAGCAATCTTAGGAACAAGAGGAATCCCAAATAGTCATGGAGGATATGAACAATTTACTGAATTTTTTTCGAGGTATTTAGCTCAAAAGGGATATAAAACCTATGTATACAACTCTTCTCTTCATCCATATAAGAAAAAAATGTGGAATGGTGTTCATATAATCCAAAAGTACGATCCCGAAAATAGAATTGGCACTGCAGGCCAGTTTATCTATGACTTAAATTGTATTCTAGATATTCGAAAAAGGAATATCGATGTAGTATTTCAATTGGGTTATACCAGTAGCACTATTTGGAACTGGCTGATTCCGAAAAAAATAAAGTTGATAACAAATATGGATGGTCTGGAATGGAAGCGTTCAAAATATTCAAGGAATGTACAGAAATTTTTAAAATATGCTGAAAGTCTTGCCGTCAAACATAGCGATATTTTAATTGCAGACTCTTTGGGAATTAAAGAATATTTAAAAAATAAATACAATGTTAATCCTGAGTATATTGCATATGGAGTTGAAACAAAAAATGAATATAATGATTCCATTTTAAAAAAATCTGCCGTTAAAAAGGAATTGTACAATATGTTAATTGCTCGGATAGAACCTGAAAATAACATCGAAGTAATATTAAATGCTGTTGTAAAATCAAATACTGATTTTGATTTTTTGGTAATTGGCAGTGTGAAAAATTCTTTCGGGAAATATTTAGTGGATAAATTTAAAAATTATAAAAAAATAAAATTCATTGGCTCTATTTATGATTTACCTAAATTGAACTCCCTTAGAAAGAATTCAAATATTTACTTTCATGGGCATAGTGTTGGAGGAACCAATCCCTCTCTACTGGAAGCAATGGCATCACATGCTCTTATTTGTGCCCATGATAATATTTTTAACAGATCCATACTTAAAAAAAATGCCTTATACTTTTTAAATGAAGAAGATGTGGTTCGAGCTATTCAAACCAAAAGTAAAAAGGATTATCAATCTTTTATAAATCAAAACTATAATCAGGTAATTAAGGATTTTAATTGGGAAACTATTAATCACCAATACGAAAAATTGATATGAACCAAAAGAAAATTAAAATATTAGTTTTTATTGGCTCATTTATACTGCTTACTATTTTTCTAAGTTTTGTTAACATCAGCAAAAAAATAAATTATTATAATATAAATAGTTCCAATAACGATTCCATAGAAGTACAGATTAATTTTACAAATAGTCACAATTTAGATAAAAAGGAAATTCAACTGTATTATTCAGGCTCTATTAATTCGATTACTCCTTATTCTTCTGATAAAAGAACAACAACATTTATAAATAATCACATCGCTAATTTTAAGTTTTTCGCAAAAGATATTCCTCCTTTATTACGCATAAATTTTGATAAAAATATAAAAGAAACTATTGAAATTGAACAAATTTCAATTCACCTGCTCGATCAAAAAATTGATATAAATCTTAAACAGTTTATTTCTCATCCTTCAATACATATCCTTAAAAAGAAATCTAATTTCATTAAAATCGCTCTAAGTCCTCAAAAAAGTATACAATATGACCCCTATATTTATTTAGAAAACCCTCTGTATATTCACAAAATAACTACTATTGAAATTATTCTAATTTTAATTATAATTTCTATTCTTTCATTTATAATCTCTGAACTCTTTATTTATCTTTTGAATTTTAAAATCTCCTTTGAAAGTATTAATTCAATTCTCATATTTTTATTAATAATATCACTTTTATTTAGGGAACATTGGATAAGTAAAATCATTATTTTAATAAGTATTTATACTTTATTCTTGATTTTTAAGAAGCAAATAAAGTTAAATAATATCAAATTTTACGGCTTTTTACTCTTTTCCCTATATGCAGTTTTCTCTTTGTTATGGTCTGTTAATATTGGGAATTCACTTTCGAAATTAATTGGATTTTTACCTTTTGTAATCATACCTGTCTGGGTATCATCCTTTAATTCAAGAATAAGATATAGTATTTTCTTTTGCTATATCGGAATTGTTTATATGCTTATTTCAATTACCACTATTCTTTTTGCTTTCTTTAGGTTTAATTCATCTCATAAAATGTCAGAGTTCTATTATCATACTTTGTCGTCTCCCTTATCTACAAATGCTATTTATTTATCACTCCTTTATTTAATGATCTTTCTTTTTAATTTGTTTTTTCTTTTAACAAAAAAGAAAAAAATGAAGGCCTTTAGCATTTTTTCTTTGATAGTTATGTTTACTTATATTGTGCTATTAAGTTCAAAACTAATTACTGTTCTATTGGTTATCAGCTCATATATTGTTATCTATCCATCCTTGAAATTAAGATTTGAGAAATACAAAATAGCTACTATAGGAATATTGATCTTAAGTTCGTTTATACTGTTGACTATACTATCTGGCAATAACATTTCTAAAAGGTTTGATAAAATAATAAAATATGAAAAAGTAAAAGAAGCATTTTCAAAAAACGAATTCGGGGATACCTATTTATGGAATGGATTAAATCTGAGATTGATTCAGTTACGAGCCTTTTATGAGATTGAAAAAGACGAAAATTTCAATACTTTTTTTGGAGTTGGTCTTGATAACGGGCAGGAGCTCCTAAATAAAAAATATAAACAGTATAAAATGTATACAGGAAAACCATGGGAAAAGAACGGAGGATACTTAATCTATAATTTTCATGATCAATATGCTCAAACTTTAATTGAATTAGGAGTTTTAGGTTTTCTATTATTAATATATATATTATACAGTCTTATTCAGAAAGCAAAAAACGATGGTAATTATTTCCTTTTCTTTATTGTTTTTATTATTATACTTATTATGTTTACAGAGTCCATTTTAGTACGCCAAAAAGGCATTATGATTTTTGTTCTATTTCCATTTATTACAATAAAAATGTTAAATTACAATCAAGAAAAAGGACTTATTTAGAATTTGTGAAATGTCAACCTCAAACAAACGCTACTCCATATATATCAAACCTATTTCCATAATAGCAAACCTTATTATTATTAATTTTTTTTTAAGGTTTTTTTTACAAGAGTTGTATTCAGGGTTTTGGCATATCACTTATACCAACCTAAGCTGGTTAATTATTTCCTACCATCTTGATTTTTATAATATTAGACGCTATACAAAAAATACAGATCTGATCTCCAAATTATTTCTACAGTTTCTGATTTTTACTTTTGTTTATTTTGCTTACTACAGTCTAACCAATAAACCTATTAATTCCATTGACCATATTAAAATTCTGATTTATATTTTTATATCTATTACAATATTTAGAACCCTATACCTGTATGCTTTAAAAAAATACAGAGTAGAAGGTGGGAATTTTAGAAATATAATATTGGTTGGCTCAAACAGTAGTATGCATAATATTGCTGATTTTATTGAAGAACATCCTGAACTGGGCTATAAAATATTAGGTTGCTTTTCAAATGAATTTGAACAGACTGATTTTCTGGGTAAAATTGAAGATAGTTTTGATTATGCCAAGAATCACATCGTTGATGAAATATTCTGTTCCATCTCAGAATTATCACATGAACATATTAAAAAATTTGTTGATTTTACTGACAACAGTCTAATTGTGTTAAAACTAATTCCCGATACAAAAGATGTATATACCACAAAAATGATTGTTGAATATTTTGATTATATCCCTATTTTATCTTTACGGAAAATTCCTTTTGATGACCCGATAAATCAATTTTTCAAACGCTTTATTGATGTTTTTTTATCCTTGTTTGTAATTTTATTTGTTTTATCCTGGTTAACACCATTATTATTTATCCTGATCAAATTAGAATCAAAAGGATCGGTTTTTTTCAAACAAACCAGAGATGGATTAAATGGAGATACTTTTGAATGCTATAAGTTTCGTTCTATGTATTTAAATAATCTGTCAGATGAAATTCAAGCAACAAAAAAAGATGTCAGGATCACCAAAATTGGTAATTTTATTCGGAGTACAAGTATTGATGAAATCCCACAATTTTTCAATGTTTTTATTGGTGATATGAGTGTGGTTGGCCCAAGGCCTCATATGCTTAGCCAAACTAAAAAATATGCTAAAATTGTGGATAAATTTATGGTTAGACACTTTATCAAGCCAGGCATTACCGGATTAGCACAGGTGAAAGGATTTAGAGGAGAGGTTGAAAAAAATGAAGACATGGAAAACAGGATAAAATTGGACATCTACTATATTGAAAACTGGTCTTTTTTTTTAGATCTTAAAATAATCGGTCAAACCATCATTAACATCTTTAAAGGTGAAGATAAAGCCTATTAGATGACACATCTATGTTACTTCATTTATTAAAATATTATTGTTGTTTTTCACAAAAAAAGTTACTTTTATAAAAATATAATTTTTTTATAGAAAAAGATAATGACAAAAATTCAAAAAACAACAATCGTATTAGTAATTGCTTACATAATTTATGAGATTTCTCTTAGAATTTGGGATCCTGAAGCAAACATAAGAGTAGATCTGCTTATTATTTACCCAATTTTAATCGTATTGATCATTATATCACTTGTTCAAAAATTCAAAAAATAGAGTATATCATGCTAAAAAAAATAACCCTTACCTCTCTTTTATTAATTACATTGTTTTACAATTGTACTGATATTAAAAAAGAAAAATCAAATATCCCCGTTGCAAAAGAAAAAGACATTGAAATAAATAAAGATGTTGATTCTATTCAGGGTATCGACTCCATACTTGAAATTCCTCCAAAAAAGAAAGTCAAAAAAACAACAAAACCGGGATTATTTTTTTTAACGGATCTTATTGGAAAATATCCTATGCAAGAACATATTTTTGACAATAATTATTTAAAAAAACGACTAAAGAAAATAGAGCGTTTTAATTATGATAATTTTGTAAGAGACTGGAATACAGAAACACCAATATCAATAAATAATAACATCATCCATTCGAGTGGTTGCCGTGCACATAAATGTCCGGATAGTGGATATGAACTTTTTATCGATCTTAAAAATGACAATATCAATGTATATTTCTTTATGGGAAATACTTTAAGGGTTTATAAAGAAAAAGGCTGGATTACATTACCAAAAGCCTATGAAGAAGAATTAGATATTAAAATGGAAAATGCAATGATAGGAAGCACATCTGATGATTTGACATCAAAATACAGTATTTATACTAAGAAAAATCCTAAAAAGAAATAATCTAACAAAATCACTTTATGAAAAAGATATTCATACCATTTATTCTTTTGCTCTTTTTAGCCTCTTGTGATCAGAAAAAATCATTAGAAAAGAAAGAAAAAATAAATTCTAAAAAAGAAATGCTTAAAGTTGATCCATCCGTAAAGAAAAATTTAACCAATCAAAAAATAGTTGATCCTGATCCTGATGATGGAGTTCCACCAGAACAATATTCACCTCACAACTCGAATACAGTAACAGCTGGCAAAATAAGGAAATTCCTTACCAATGATCTTTTAAAGGATGATCTAAAATTAATGACCAAAGATCAACGAAAGTTTCAATATGAAGAAGTAGATTTGAACGATGATGGTAAAAAAGAATACCTGGTTGGATTTAAAAATTCCTATTTCTGTGGGTCAGGAGGTTGTACCTTTTATTTATTAAACAATAACGGTTCAGTGATTACTATATTTTCAGTTTCTAAAGCTCCATTTATTGCATTAAAATCAAAAACTAACGGATGGAGAGATCTACTGGTAAAAAGTGATGGCGTATTGCGATCACTAAAATTCAATGGTAAAACATATCCAAAAAACCCAAGCATGGCTCCAAAATTTAATCAAATACCAAGTGATGATGCATATCGACTGCTTTGGGATGAATATCCAATACCAACTTTTAAATTTTAACAACCAATTATAAATCAATATTTTAAACAATTAATTATGAAAAAATTATTATTAACCATGATGGTATTAGCAATATTTGCCTCATGTGACAAAAAAGAAAAAGAAGCAGCCAAAGATGATGTAAAAAAGGTTGGCGAAACTATTGAAAACGTAGCTACAAAAGTAGCAAATAAGGCAGAAAAAACTGCAAAAGATGTAGAAAATTATTTCAAAGAGTATAAAACTAAAACCGGAAAAGGATTTGTAGTAGATCAAGAAGGGGAAGGTAGTTTGGTTACTGTTAAGATCACACCAAAAGGATTTGAACATGCGGAACCAATCGTTTTAAAAGATATTGATCCGGTAAGCAAAGTATTTCTAGCCGATCTTAATCACGATGGATTTGAAGAAATCTATATTGTAACCACGGCAGCAGGTTCTGGTAGCTACGCAGGTCTTTATGGATATTCATCAAACAACGATAAAAGTGTTACACCTATAACTATTCCTGAAGTTTCAAAAAAGGACTTAGCAGGAAGTTTTAAAGGTTATATGGGGCACGATTCGTTTTATGTTGAAAACGGAAAACTTTATCGAAAGTTTCCAGTTTATAAAAAAGGTGATTCTAATGCAAATCCTACAGGAGGTGACAAGGTAGCGGAATATATTCTAAAACCCGGAGAAGCTTCTTGGAAATTGGTATTAAAAAAGTAATACTTTTTAATCATAACAGATAAAAAACATCTTTTTTGAAGATGTTTTTTTTATTTTTGTTTCATAATCTCTTTAAAAATGAAAAAGCTGCATATTTTCTTTTTATTTATTTTTCCATTTATATTCTATGCTCAGCAAAATCTTACTAGTAATGAACTGAAACTCATTAGCCTAAGTTTAGATAAAAGTTATGAACTTAAAAATGCTTATAATGAATTGGTGATGGATAGTATTGATACAAAGGTCATAAAACAAAATTTTATTCCTACACTTTCTATGAATGGAATGTATGCCTATGGAGCTAGTAATATCAATGTAGATATTCCAACCTTTACTTTGCCCATTTCAGGCACTAAATTATTTGAAGGAGAATCGGAATTTGATGTTAAAGGAAATTTTTTCAATACCAATTTAACAGCAAAAGCTTTGTTATTTTCGGGTTTACAAGTAAGTTATGGAGCCAAAGCAAATAACGAAAAGATCAAAGCTAAAAATTATATGCTCGATAAAGAAAAAGCAGATATCATTAAAGATGTCATCGATACTTTTGATAAAATTGAGTTATTAAAGCAGGCTGAACTGGTTCTAAGTGAAAGTGAAAAACGACTAGATAAAGAAAAAGAAAAAGTGACCAAAGCCATTAAATACGGTTTGGCAATCCCATACGACAGGCAGAAAATAACAGCTGCTGAGCTAAATATCAAGTCAAAAAAAACAGAGATCTATGGCAATTTAGATCTTCTTTATTTGAAATTGGAAATGCTTACCGGTAAAGATGTTGGTACATTAAAAGCTTATCCATTTGATCTTTCCCCATGGAATTTATACAATGAAAATAGTGGCTTTACCAACAGACCTGAATTAAAAGCGCTTGATGCTTCTATTGAAGCCTTTAATTACAAACTAAAAATGAACAAAAATGCTTTTTTACCCAAAGTACAGGCATTTGCTACTTTGTCCTATTTCAACCTTTTCAATGCAGAAACCTCCTTTGATGGGCCAATTACAGGCAATCCTATAGATTTAGATCTAAACCATTTTGAAGGGTTTCCAACATATTTACTAGGAGTTGGATTTGAATGGGAATTATTTAATGGATTGAAACACAGCAATGAAATCCAAAAAACAACCATTGAAAAAGACATTGCACAAAACAGAAAAGAAGATGCTTCTGAAAAATTAGAGCTTTTTGAGAAAAAAGCAAGAATTGATTTCAATGTAAAAAATCAACAAATCCTTTTAAAAGAAAAAGAAAAAGAGGTTGCATTCAATACATTGAATTTAGCAATTAAAAGTTACCAGGAAGGACTAATTTCCATTTCAGAAAGACTGGAAGCTGAAACCGACTATCAAAATGCAGTATTAGAATATTATAAAATGATTGCTATGCAGCGAAAAGCAGCATTAGAACTGTTGATTGCAACAGGGAGTTTAAATTTAACCAACCTAAAGTAGCGTTACTGTTCTTTTTTATTTTATATATTTAATTGAATCTGATTATTAAAACATATCACAATGAAAAATAAAAAACATTTGTTCATCCTATTGGTACCCATTTTAATTATTGTTGTAGGGTTGCTGATTTTGTATTTCTTAAAACCTGACAAAAATGATCAGCGGGTTTTTGTAGGACTATTTGAAACTACCGAAATAAAAGTAGCTTCTGAAATCCCCGGAAGAATCGACTCTATTTTTGTAAAACTGGGTGAGTCAGTTAAAAAAGGGCAAATCTTGGCTACTATTGAAAGTGATATTTTAGATGCTAAAATTCAACAGGCAAAAGGTATGTATTCGGCCGCAGAATCTGTAAATGAAAAAGCAAATAAAGGAGCTAGAATACAACAGATTCAGGCTGCTGACAACAAATATGAAATGACAAAAAGCCAGTATGTTTTTGCTGAAAATTCTTATAAAAGGGTTTACAATATGTTTAAAGACAGTTTGGTCTCTACCCAAAATATGGATGAAATTACTTTTAAAAGAGATGCTGCAAAAAAACAAATGGAAGCGGCAAAATCTATCTATAATATGGCAGTTGAAGGAGCAAGAGTTGAAGATAAAAAAGCAGCAAAAGGCCAGTTAAATGCGGTTGCCGGAAAAGTAAAAGAAGCAGAGGCTTATCATAAAGAGTTGAGAATTGTAGCACCTGCCAATGGTGAAATATCCTCTAAACTAGCAGAAGAAAGAGAAGTTATGCCAGCAGGCTATCCAATTTTTACCATTCAAAAACTGGAAGATATTTATGCAGTAATCCATGTTAGAGAAAATTTTTTAAATAATTTCAAAATGGGAGCAGAAATCCAGGGTACACTCCCTGCTTTTAACAATAGTTCTTATACCTTTAAAGTGACTTATATTGCGGCAATGGCTGATTTTGCCGACTGGATTCCAACATCCGATAAGGGAAGACTCGATATGAAAACCTTTGAAATTCGTTTGACCCCTACTAAAAAAATCGAGGGCTTAAGACCCGGAATGAGTATAAATATCAAGATCTAATCTTGGCATATCTCTGCGTTAACTTAGCAGAGCTTTTTGAAATAACGATAACAAAAAAGAATTGTAAAGGAATTAATTAAAAGATTCGCAGAGAAAATAACTTCTTCATTTCATATGAAAACTATTACTAAAATTATTATCAGAGAAATTCTAAGGCTAAAAAGCCGATCTTCTGCCTGGGTAATGGTTTTGGTAATACCTACGCTAATTTTTTTCTATTTAGGTTCCATTTATAAACAAGGAGCCATTGAACATGTTAATATTGCTGTTAAAAATGATGACCAGTCTAAATTAAGCAGAACCATAATCCAAAATATAGAAGCATCTCCAAAACTGCACATTGTCAAATTTTTAAATTCAAACGATAATATCGAATCCCTTTTTGTTGACAACCCGGAGATCAAGGGAATTTACCTAATCCCTAAAAATTTTGAAAAAAGAATATATCTCGGTGAACAAAGTAAACTGATCGTTTATACAAATTCATCCAATATCGTTTATGGAAATTTATTGTATAAAGAAGCTGCTACTTTTATCAATACTGTTTCTGCCGGAATCAATTTAAAACTATTTCAGGCAAAAGGTATTCCATATAAAAAAGCAATCAAAATGGTAATGCCTATCAAAGTAATTACCAAACCTATGTTTAATCCTTATTACAATTATTTGTATTATTTAATTCCCGGAATTACAACCGCTTTGCTGCAAATGATTGTTTTTTTTATGGCAGCCAGGTCCCTTAATTCTGAGCATACAAAAAAGACATACCAGGAATTATATCAACTCTCTGGTGAAAGTATTTTTAAAATCATTTTCGGTAAATTAATTACTTACACACTAATCGGTTTTTTAGTGGGAGTTATCATTTTTTCTATGATTTATCCTTTATTTGGAATTCCTTTAAGTGAAAATACCTTATTTTTTATGGTGATTGTTTTTATTTTTTCAATGGTTAATGCCATGCTTGGAATGATGATCTCCTCCATTTTTAAGGATGAAGCCATTGCCATGGACATGTCATTTGTATACAATTCACCTGCCTTTGTCTTTAGCGGATTTACATTTCCAATGATGGCAATGCCGGCATTTGAATCCTGGTATGCACAATTGATTCCATACACACATTTTTTAAAGGCATTTATCAAAGGATTTGAAATGAATACGCCATTCTATTATTTATATCCGCAAATTATTAATTTGCTTTTATTTTTCCTTTTCGGATATATGGTTACTGTAATTGCATTACTAATTTCTCATAAAAAACAGAAATTATGAAAAGTTGGTTTTCAATATTTACAGATGAATTAAAACTCATCATTCAGGATAAAAGTATACTTCTAACCTGTTTGGTTGCACCCATTTTATACGCATTTTTTATTGGATCTATTTATAAAGATAAGGAAGTTACTCAAATTCCAATTGCTGTAGTTGATCAGGATCACACCAGTTTATCACGTAAAGTTTCAGAACTGGTTGACACCAATGAAAAAATAAAGGTATATGGCCACTATTCTTCCTTAGAAAATGCCATGGAATCATTTAACAATCTGAAAGTACAGGGTATCATGATTCTTCCTAAAGATTTTCAGAAAAAAACGATGAATCTGGATGGCTCCACTATTCAACTCATCCTAAACAATACTAAATTTCTTACATCAAACGAAGTCAATAAAGGAGTTCAACAGGTAATTCTAACCATTGCAAGTGGAGTCAGGATGAAATACTTTATAAGCAATAAAGTTCCAATAGAGCTTGCCCAGCAACAGGCGCAACCCATTTTACCAGTCATCAAATCTGTTTACAACGCAACAAATAATTATGGTGATTTTTTATTACCTATTTTATTGATCTTGATACTACAACAAACACTTATCATCAGCTTTGGCCAAAGTGCCGTACACGAAATGCAGCACGGAATCTTAAAAAAAATGCAAAATATTTCCTTTTTTGATTTTATCAAAGTATTCTCTGCCAAAAGCTTTTACTATGTTTTGCTATATATTGCTTACTTTTTTGTATTCTATAAATTTATATTCCCTTTCTATTTCTTAAATTTCAATGGTTCTCTATTCTTACATCTTGTATTAAGTAGCATTTTTGTTTTGATAGTACTTGAATACACCATACTTTTAGCATCCTTTTTTAAAACAACGATTGGGTGGACAGAAATTATGGCATTCTCCACCTATCCACTATTTTTGGTTTCAGGTTATTCATGGCCCGTAGATTCCATGCCTAAATTTATTCAAATGATAGCTAATTTATTACCTTCTACTCCATTTTATAAGGTTTTTAATATGCTATCAGTAGAAGGTGCTGATTTTGATCAAATACGTAATGAGTTTATTCACATGTTACTATTATTTCTTTTTGGGTATATACTTCTTTATCTTAGGTTCCTGTCTATGAAAAGAAACAGAAAACTTCTAAATATTAAAAAATGAAGAAACTTTTTTTACTTCTTTTTCTTTTCAACTTTTCAATAAATGCACAAGAGAAAATTGAAGATATTAATACGGTTGATCAGGTTCCAAAACTTCAAAATTGTTTATTATCTGATAAGCATGACAAAAATTGTTTTTTAGCTACTTTTCAAAAATACATTTCAGAAAGACTAATCTTACCATTTGACAGTTTAAATAACCCCATTGAAGGTAAAGCCAAGGCATATCTTGTATTCCATAAGAATGGTACATTGCAAGTAAAAATTATTCGATCAAAAAATAAAGTTCTTTCTGAACATACAGAAAAGCTATTTACAGGCTTCCCTACATTTAAACCTGCTATAAAAAATGGCAACCCTGTTCCGATGATATTTGTCTATCCAATTTTATATATTTTTACAACTAATTCAAATAAATATTATAGTATCAAAGAAGTTTCACCTCCTCAATTAAAAATATACAAAAGCAAAAAAAAACCATCACAACTAACCTTCCTTTACAATAAATTCATTAGTGATTTTATCATTAAATCGAAACAACAAGGGCATTCTGTATCTAAAAACACAAATATGCATTATTTTGCTTTTGAGATAGATACCTTAGGTCAATTAGGAAATTTTAAAGATCTGATAGAATCAAATTCAAGCAGTGAAAAATACTTCAATAAAAAAGCTCTTAAAAAAGGTAATTCCTTTAAAATTCCCGCAAAAATTGGAAATAGAGCAGTAAAAATAAGAGATGCAATCCAATTATTAGGTGTGATGCGAGAAAGGAGAACCATAAGCTCAGGCTTGGATAAAACCAGGTACTAAAGCTAAGTCATATAAGACTGAAAACAAATTAGAATAACTCAGACTGAACTTACTTTTTTACCTATCACCAGAAAAAGAGGATACTTCTTAATTCCTTCCTCCACTTCTTTTTCAATTTCAAAAACTATTTTATAATATGCTATTTGAAAACCATTATTTTCTAACACCAAACAAAATTCCTTTTTATCAAACCCTTGATGCCCATCAAATTCTTGATGCTCAGAATGAAAAGTTCCATCCTCGGTAACCAGATCTGCTATGCATATGTAACTACCCATTTTTAAACTGGCATTAAAGGTTTTCATTATTTTATTAAGATCATGAATATGATGTATCGTCATAGAGGAATAAACTACATCAAAATCATTTAGATCTAATTCTTCAACCAACGGATCGATACAAAGTGGCTGAAAATTATTAATCCCATTGGTTTTAATTTTCTCTTCCAATACATTGATCATTCCGGGTGAATTATCAATCAGCTTGATCAAGCCAAAACTATTTCTCAAAGCAAAACTTAATAATCCTGTTCCACATCCAAAATCAATTGCTTTCATAGAGCTATCCGGGTGAATAAAATCTACTATCTCCTGTGCAAAAATATTGGCTCTTTTTACTTTTTCAGGATCCTGATCCCATTGCTGTGCTTCCTCATCAAAATGTATAGATTCGTCTCTCATATTTTCAAAGTTTACTATCAATCCTCAAAGTTAAAAGAAATAACAAATGAACAATTAAAATTATTACATTTTAACTTGTTTTATATGCCATACAATTTTATTTTTGTTTGACTGTATATTTGTTTTTCAGTTAATATAACCAATTTGGAATATAGTTCCGTAATAAATTCGGGGTGTAGCGTAGTCCGGTTAGCGCGCCACGCTGGGGGCGTGGAGGTCGTGGGTTCAAATCCCGCCACTCCGACAAATCAAAACCTTTTCAAACAAAGTTTGAAGGGATTTTTAGTTTTTTTAAAGCATTAAGAACTTGCTTTCAAAAGTGATAAAAAATCAACATTATAATAGCAATGCAAAGGATTTTGATTCGCAACATTTCCAATGGAGGATCTACGACTGCAAGGAGCTAATCCTCTACAATTAAGCTTAGTCAATCCTACAACTCCAAAGCCTTCTTTTCATTACCATCCATTAAAAATTCTTTTGGATTCTCTAAGGCTTCTTTTACTGCAACTAAAAATCCAACAGATTCTTTACCATCAATAATTCGATGGTCATATGACAAGGCAACATACATAATCGGTCTGATTACCACTTTCCCATTGATCGCAACCGGACGTTCAACGATATTATGCATTCCTAAAATTGCACTTTGTGGTGGATTGATAATTGGCGTGGATAACATCGATCCAAACACTCCTCCATTGGTAATGGTAAAAGTGCCTCCTGTCATTTCATCTATAGAAATTTGCCCATCACGAGCACGAATAGCCAGACGTTTTACTTCACTTTCAACACCTTTAAATGTCAAGGTATTGGCATTTCTAATCACTGGTACCATCAAACCTTTCGAACCGGAAACTGCTATAGAAATATCAGCAAAATCATAAGCTATTTTGTAATCTCCATCTATCATTGAATTCACATCGGGAAATAATTTCAAAGCGCGAACTACAGCTAATGTGAAAAAACTCATAAAACCCAATCCTACATCGTGCTTTACTTTAAAGTCTTCTTTGTACCTTTTCCGTAAATCAAAAATAGGTTGCATATCCACTTCATTAAAAGTAGTTAACATAGCCGTTTCATTTTTAACAGAAACTAACCGCTGTGCCACTTTTCTACGCAACATAGAAAGCTTTTTACGCTCACTTTTGCGATTTTTAGTATTGATAGCCTCTCCCATTGATGGAACTGCCTTTATTGCATCTTCTTTCGTGATTCTTCCATCTTTTCCTGATCCTGAAACATCCTTTGCTTCAATTCCCTTTTCGTCCAGAATTTTTTTTGCTACCGGAGAAGGTGTGCCACTAGCATAAGTATTTTTACTATCTACATATTTTGTATCCTTAGATAATTTTTCTTCTTTTGTTTCTTCTGACTTCTGACTTCTGACTTCTGACTTATCACCACTTATATCGATCAAACAAACCACTGCTCCAACTGCTACAGCATCACCTTCCTCCGCTTTAAGCGTAATTATTCCACTTTCTTC
>VAPK010146638.1_pt1 | contig 60342 bp, 45 predicted proteins | sample 3395031 | NCBI WGS metagenome assembly VAPK01 (sample SAMN08290443, study PRJNA428436) | hydrothermal vent metagenome | isolation source: Deep-sea hydrothermal vent chimney 1 | place: Pacific Ocean: Juan De Fuca Ridge
ACAAAACGATTGATATTTTCTCTAGCTGTTCCGACAAATTCTCCCATTTCTTGCTGTGTAAACTTATTTTCGATGAGATATGTACCATTGTCTTGTTCAGTTGCTAAATTGTAGAGCCTGGTACGAAAACAATAATAAGCATTATTAACTCTGGATAGCGTTAATTCATCTGTCAAACTTCGAATACGTTCTGTCAATGTTGGTACTAGCTTGGTGGAAAATACATTATTATTGGTCAAACATTGGGTAAATTGAGCTTTGGAAATGATGATGAGATGGGTATCAACTAATGTTTCAATAGTGGTAGATCTTGGCTTTTCATCAAGTAACCCTAACTCTCCAAAGTAATCCCCTGGACCAAGAATTCTTAGCAAATTGTTTCTACCCGTTTTACATAAAACCTGCACCTTCACTTGACCCTGTTCGATATAATAAAACGCATCACTATCATCGTCTTGAAAAAAAACAATAGATTTTTTTTGAAAATGACGAGAGATGCCAGATTGCCGGATCTGGTTGATGGCATCGTTAGTAAGTTTCACTGAAAAATCTTTTTGTTAGTTTTAATGACATCACACTAATTTGACTTTACTCTTGTGGAAAAATATAGGGTACAACTAATAAGTTGTTTTATCCGCGACATTTCTCACTTTAAAAGTGTGAATTTTTCATTTGTTTAATTTACAAAAGCTGTTAATAAGAAATTTAAAATATTGCTAACTCAAAAATTTTTCAAAAAAAAACTTATTAAGGGAAAGCTCTCGTATTTCTGACAATAGTTTCATCCGCCGCTAACATTTCTCTATAAGACACGTATTTAAAACTGCCTTTACGCATATTAAAAAAAGCTAGTTCCGGTAAACTCATGATTAATCCAGTAGCTCCAGAATGTAAACGCTGACCCGCATCAAATGGCAGCGTGAATAACCCTAGTACACTTTGGCTTAGTCCAACTAAAGTATTGACAACTCCATAAAGCGGTCTCAACAGGGGATGAGCATCGGTAAAAAAAACAAAAAACGAATCAGAAAGATTGGGTTTATAGAGTGTAGAGCTAAAGGTATTACTTTCTCGAAAAAACACACTCAAATTATTTTCTTGTGAATATTGCTTCTGCAACTGTTGTAATCGGTAAGAAGGTAACATGCGCTGTTCTTTGACTTTATATTGATTTTGTACCGCTTGATTTGATATAAAGGGAATGAAATTAGGTGATCCCGATTCAACAGAAACATATCCACCTAGCCGCTCAGTAGAGAGTTTCTTTGCACTTTTGCCAATCTGTTTTTCAATCCTTTTTGTTATCGGTTCATCTAAAACAGCTAGGTTGATAGTCTCAAACAATTCAGTTACGCAGTTTCTTTGCAATAAATTATAACGATACAATTCATCTAACCCTTTTTGGTAACGCATTGTGACTTTTTTCAGAGTTTGTATTTCAGTGCTCAACTGCGCATTACTCCAACTTGGTTTAAAGATTTTAGGTAAGGTAATTGGCTTATCCGGAATCCGTTTCATTCCATATAAGTGAATAGGAACATGCGCATGGATTGCTTTGTCCAGCTCTAAAAAACGATTGCTTTGCCATTCCAGTTGACTGTAGATCGATTCCTGATCTTGTTTTAGAATAGGTAATTGCTGTTTCACATGCGCCAAGCTTTCCTTCGCATCCTGATATAAAGCTAACAATTCATCCTGATATTGAGATTGATAAATATCGTCCGTAGCAGTAGCTTCGTCTACATTATCTAACACGACTAATCGTTTTTGTTGAATAGATTTTTCAATGACCAATAAGCGTCCTAAATTGACTAACAAAGCCTGTCCTTTATCAGGGCGAGAAGACTGCAATAACGTTAAAATATTCTCCTGTAATTTAACACTAAAGTTTTGCAATGCAATTTGTTGGGAGATCGTCAAAGAAAATTCATCACTATCAGTGGTGCGATATACACTTGTACGCAAAGGACGTTGTTGTTGTATTACTTTTAGAGCAAGCCATTCAGTGATTGCATCTAAATATCGGTTAGCAAATGAGTAAGTGATTTTAGGGAATTGTCCGGCTTGCAATTTAATGGATTGATCTGTCCAGGGCGTTGGATGCATTTGTTTGATACGCCTGACTATTGCTTGTAACTGTTGATTTAAATACTGTTTGTTATAGCGCGTTTGAATTCTTTGTTGCACTCTTACCAAGACAACCTGATCTGAATGTTTGTCAGTCTCAATTTTTCCTAGGGGCACCAAACCGGGATCTGCATTAAAATCCTGGTTACTATAAAATAATCCAGCCCCCGACAATTTGAGCAACTCTGGCATCTTAACCGGTAGACCGGATAAAAACTGCAATAACATCCGTTCTCTAGTTAGCTCTATTGATATTGCATAATGTTGTTGCTGTATTTGAAAACGGGAATCAAAATAATCACGTAACTGTGAATAAGTTTGATCCGATACGGTCAATTGACTTAGATATAAACTGCGATTTTCCAAAAACCGATAATTGAACTCAAAATCATTGACTGCTTGTTTTTCCAGTTTTATCAGCCCTGGCTCTACATATTGATAATGATAGACATCGTCATCAAATCGAATAGCAACATGTCCACCGCTGGCATTACCCTCACTCGCATCGATATAGATATAATCAACCAGACTAGAAGCAAAAACTGGCATTGTTATTAGCACCAATCCGATAAGTGCCAAAACTTTATTACACATGCTTATTTTACTTCACACATGCTTAGGCAACTCGCAATAAATAATCCACAATCTTACTTGTCTTTTTGTTTGTCTTCGGCGTTACAACTTCGGTTACATAGATTGCTATGTGCCCTACGTTGCGTCTCGGTAATTGCTCCTGCATTACTCTACCTACACACATCCATGTGTTAGTTGAATACAAACAAAAATCCATCGTAATATTGGTGTTACCTTAGTCTATATCAAAACCTTTCTGAATATCCTTCATTTTTTGGTAGTCTCCTTCAGCAAAAATTTTCTTGAAAGATTCATACTTGATTTCACTAAGATCAGCATTTTTTAAACCACGCCCAATCCCTATATATGTTTTCTCATCTTGTTCCCAATTAACCACGCCTTCACGAGAAGCTATATCAGAAATACCTCTTTGAAAAATAGTTATATCTGTATTATTAGCAGAGTCTACATAAGCAGCCGTAAAATCCTCAACATCATTTTGATAACGTGACCCGCCTTTCGATGATTCGGAAGGGCTGCTAGTAATAGAACTGACAGAATCAGAAATGCTGTTAGAACTGACTGAAAAACTGTTGGAGCTTTCGGAAAGGCTCCCTGAACTAGTGGAAAAGGAACAAGCGGTTAATCCCATTGATAAAATAAATAGAGTTCCTGCAAAAAAAGAATGATGGACAACTGGCATAAAACCCCCTGTTTTTTTAATTAAAGAAATTAATTTTTTCGCTTTGTTATACTTCGCACGGTCACGGATGCGGAATTTATAGCGAGTTGATTTTTGTCGATAGCAAGGCACTGAAATGGGCGCATAGCTAGCTACGCAACCATTTTAGTAACGCAGTCTATCGGTAAAAATCAACCGATAGAAATCCACATCCGTGACCGTGCGAAGTATAACAATGTTACCCAGCCTTTCCTGCTAAATTATCCTCAAAGCATCAAGAAAGGCTTTATTTTCTTCTGGTTTTCCAATCGTAACACGTAAACAGTCCGATAAAAGACCACCTTGAGGTGATAAGTTTTTTATTAGAACATTATATTTTTTTAAGCCGTCAAAAATAACATCCGCTTGATTTTCTTTAGTTTTGAAAAGTATAAAATTCGCCGAACTGGGGTATGCTGTAATATCTGACAGTTGATTCAATTGTTCAAAAACAATCGCTCTGTCTCTACAAATTTGTTGGGTTTGTTGATCAAACAACGCTTGATTTTTAAGTGCAAACTCAGCAGTCACTTGCGTTAAACTATTAATATTATAAGGTAGTCTAATTTTGTTCAATTGTTCAATAATACCTTTATCACCTGCAATAAATCCCAGTCTCAACCCCGCAAGTCCCAGTTTAGAAACAGTACGCATCACCAAAAGATTTTGATATTCAGGTAATTTATCAATAAAGCTGGCATTTGCAAAAGGGGCATAGGCTTCATCCAGAATGACCAGTCCTTGTGCAGTTTTTAATATCGTTTCTATCGCGTTTTCATCAAACAAGTTGCCTGTTGGGTTATTCGGATATGCCAGAAAAATAACGGCGGGTTGATCTCGCTCAATAGCCTCTAGCATTGCCAGCAAATCCAGCTCAAAAGAATTTGCTAATAATGGAACACTCTTGTAATTAAGCCCAAGACTTAAAGCAACCTGTTTATACATCACAAAACCAGGGCTTGGAGCAAGCACACATGAATCACTGGGAAGTGCCATCAGCAATAACTGAATAATTTCATCCGAACCATTTCCCAATAACACCTCGCTTTGCTCAGGTATTTGATTCGTTTCTTTTATAATCGCAACAAGTGACTTGCACTCAGGATCGGGGTATCGATTAATCGGGCAGTCTTTTATGATGCTCAACCATTCCTGTTTAATATTTTCAGGCCATGTATATGGATTTTCCATCGCATCTAACTTAATAAAGTTTTGGGAATCAGCCACTTTATAGGCTGACAGCGCTAAGACTTCTTTACGAAAAACTGTAGATATAAGGTCTTCTGTCATTAATCGATTGTATTATGTGTTATTTACGTGCAACCCACATTCTTTTTTATTACCCGACTCCCACCACCAACGCCCAGCCCTTTCATGTTGGTTGGGTAATACCGCACGGGTACAAGGTTCACAACCTATACTGATAAACCCTTTAGAGTGTAATTGGTTATAAGGAACTTGATAAGCTTCTATATGATCCCAAACTTGACTGGAACTCCAATTCAGTAATGGATTAAATTTAATCAGTTGTTTTTTATCAGTAGAAAAAGCCATGTCAATTTGCACTTCGGGAATATCTTGTCTTGTATCCAGACTTTGATCTTTTCTTTGTCCGGTAATCCAGGCATCAAGCTGAGACAGTTTCTGTTTAAGTGGCTCTACCTTCCTTATACCACAACATTCCTTATGCCCATCCTCGTAAAAACTAAACAATCCTTTTTCTCTTACAAAAAAGTCTAGCTTTTCTTTATACGGAGAGAGAACCTCAATGTTTATCTGATAATGCTGTCTTACTTTCTCTATAAACTGATAAGTTTCAGCGTGTAATCGTCCGGTATCTAAAGTAAAAACCCGAATATCTTTTCTTATTTTTAACGCCAAATCAATTAGTACAATATCTTCCGCACCGCTAAATGAAATGGCAATATTATCAAAGCTTTCTAAAGCAACTTTTAGTATGCCACGCGGTTTTTTGTTGACCAGTTCGGCTTGAATAGTAGAGAGATCAAAAGAAGTCATTAGCAATCCTTTTTATCTTGAGAAAAATAGCACTTTAAAAAATCATCAAAAGACAGTTTGACATCCGCTTCAATTTTTTTTTGTTTTAAATGAGAAGCACTCGTCAATTCATCCAGGTGTCGTGTTATCTCGTCATCCAATTTTTCTTGTTTAAAAAACTGTTTATGAAGCTCAGAAGTATCTAAACCGAAGCGTCCAAAAGGTTGCTTCTTTTCACGCATCCCTTGAAGTATTTTTGCAGAAGGCGTTAGATCAGGATTTTCCACCACATCAAATTGTTTTTTTAAAGCTTGCGCATAAGGCTTATCTGCCAGCCCTTCATCCAGTATTTCACAAATAGGTTGCACAGCCTGTAGAATCTCATTCGCCCATGTTTGTAACGTTATTTGCTGACCATTTTTATTAATCTCTAATTCTGGTTTTCGTCCTGAATGTGCAACACTCAGCTGATTATCATTATTTATTTGTTGATCTTTATCATTATATTTAGGGCTTTCTTGTAACAAACAACTTAATAAGAACGCTTCAATAAATCGAGCCTTGCTTTCATCAATGCCTATGGGATTAAACAAATCTAAATCTAAAGAGCGCATCTCTATGTACTCGACACCTCTTTCTTTTAAAGCCAGCGTTGGTTTTTCACAAGATTTTGTAATCTGTTTCGGACGCATGGTGCTATAAAATTCATTTTCGATTTGTAAAATATTAGCATTCAACTGTTTATATTCCCCATCGACTTTAACACCAATTTTTTCATATTCAGGGTACGGTGTAATAATCGCTTTCCCTAAGCTTTCCACATAACCTGATAATGAATTATGATCTATTTCCAAGCTAGATTGATTTTCACTTTTATAACCAATATCACTCATTCGTAAAGAAGTCGCATAGGGGTGAAACAAAGTGTAAGGATCAAACTCATCAAACTGATCCATTAAATGTAGCCGGCTTTTAAAAAAACTTTTGCAAATCGCAGGGGATGCACCAAACAAATAAAGGATTAACCAACCTTGTCGCTGAAAATTTCTAATCAGACCAAAATAAGACTCTGAAATAAAATCACTGAGTGTTTTATTACTTTTTGATTGCTCATGTAGCACAGGCCATAATGCTTTGGGAACCGAATAATTAAAATGAATACCCGCAATTGACTGCATCGTTCTACCATAACGATGCCATAACCCTTGACGATAAACATTTTTCATCTTGCCTATATTAGAACTGCCATAGACCGCAATCGGGACGCTTTTATCCCCATCAATACCACAAGGCATACTGGCAGAAAGCAACATCTCATCACCCAAATGATCGTAGGTATACTGATGAACCTTATATAAAAAACCCAAGGTTTGGGATATATCGGCAAAAGGTGGCGTTATAAACTCAAGCAAAGCCTCTGAATAATCCGTTGTAATATGAGGATGTGTTAACGGAGCACCTAATGTCTCAGGATGAGACAATTGAGAAATTTTACCCTGATTAGAAATGCGTAAACTTTCCTTTTCTATTCCTTTAAGCCCACCAAGCAATAAATGTTGTTTTTTATGTTTCAGCAGGTAGATAAGGCGTGTCGAATGTTGAGTATTCAAAATAATTATTTAAAAGGGCATCTGCCTGTTTGGTCTTGAAATAATTTGCCTATTATATAGGTAAAGCTTATTTGCGCGTAATAATCATATCGAAAGTTATAACCATAGCTCCCTCCCTGGTTCACATCACGGCACTTCATTCCTCACACCAGACATAACATAATTTTTTATCTAGGGAAGTCACAAAGCCAAGCATTTTATCATCATGACTCTGAAAAACTAACGCCAAAATCAGATGCCGTTGGCGGATATTCGATGAACTCTGGAAAGCACTGAGTTTTGATATAAAAGTGACCTATGAAAATAAACTGTACTGCCGAAGGTCAGTTAGATTTTATTGTTATAAGGGTATACCATTAAATACCTATTATTGATATTTAAGGTGGAGATATGGCTAAAAATACTGGTATGACCCTTGGTGAGCACTTTGATCGCTTCATAGCTCACAAAATTGACGAAGGCCGATTTTCTTCAGCAAGTGAAGTGGTTAGAGCCGCACTTAGAATGTTTGAAGACAATGAACAAAAAATAGCGACTCTTCGAGACTTGCTTGAGGAAGGTGAGAATAGTGGAACTGCAGAGTACAGTTATGAGAATCTCATGAATGAACTTGATGAAGAACTTGGTTAATGAGAACATTTACGCTTACCAATAAAGCCAAAGCTGATTTGAAATCGGTTGCTATTTATACTCAGAAGAAATGGGGTAAAGAACAACGTACAACTTACCTAAGGCAATTTGACAATGCTTTCCATATGTTGTCGGTGACTCCTGAATTAGGCAATAAGTGTAATTTTATTAAAATAGGATACCGAAAGTTTCCAGTTTTTAGTCATATAGTTTTCTATCATAGTAATAGTCAATTTGAAATTGAGTTTGTTCGTGTATTACATAAACGTATGGATGCTAAAGCACAGTTTGAAAACTGATACCACAAGGAGACAACATAGATAATAAATCAATACTTGATCACATTTGCCCAGGCCAATGCTTAATCCCAAAGGCAGTAAATAATCGGACAAGAATTTGTTTAATGAAACATTTCACTCAAACACCCTCCCTAATAACAATCAATAATGTTTCAAAAAAAATGCTACATTACATTGCTAGGTTTTGAACAGGTTCTTGAGAAAAACCTGTACACACAACAGTAATATGAGAAAAAACAAACTTGATTGAACAACAACTTGATAACAACCCTCACCCAGAAAACATACTAAACTCCGTTTTTGGATACGATAGTTTCAGAGGTCAGCAAAAAGAAATTATTGACCAGGTCATCTACGGGAATGATGCGCTAGTATTAATGCCTACAGGCGGTGGTAAGTCTCTATGTTACCAGATTCCTGCTATGGTTCGCTCTGGTGTTGGTGTCGTTATTTCTCCGTTAATAGCCTTAATGCAAGATCAGGTAAATGCATTACATCAACTAGGTGTCAAAGCCGCTTTTCTTAATTCAACGCTATCTATGGATGAAGCGAGATTTGTTGAACACCAATTAGAACAAGGTGAGCTGGATTTACTGTATATCGCGCCCGAGCGATTAACGTCTTCATGGACACAATCTTTATTTCAACGCATTAATATCGCTTTATTTGCGATAGATGAAGCGCATTGTGTTTCCCAATGGGGTCATGATTTTCGAGTCGATTATTTACAGCTATCTCTATTACATGAGCAGTTCCCCGACATTCCACGTATTGCTTTAACAGCAACGGCTGATGAAAAAACCCGTGAAGAAATTATTCAACGCCTTGCGCTTGAGCAGGCGCAATCATTTATCAGCGGCTTTGACCGGCCTAATATCCGCTATCGCATTGTACAAAAACAAAACGCCAAACAGCAGTTATTGAATTTTATTAGAGCTGAACATGCTGGCGATGCGGGTATTGTTTATTGTTTATCTCGAAAAAAAGTGGAAGCAACCGCGGAATGGTTATCAAAAAAAGGAGTTAATGCCCTCCCCTACCATGCCAAATTAGCAAATGAAGTTAAACGAAATAATCAGCACCGTTTTTTAATGGAAGAAGGTATTGTTATTGTGGCAACCATCGCTTTTGGAATGGGAATTGACAAACCTAATGTCCGTTTTGTTGCTCATCTTGATTTACCCAAAAGTATTGAAGGTTATTATCAGGAAACGGGACGTGCAGGACGCGATGGTGAACCTGCAAATGCTTGGATGGCTTATGGTTTACAAGATGTTATTACCTTAAGACAAATGCTGTCTAATTCTAATGCTGACGAAACGCATAAACGAGTAGAGTTTCATAAATTGGAATCTATGCTGGCTTTGTGTGAGCTTGTGAGTTGTAGAAGACGAACTCTGTTAGCTTATTTTGGTGATGACCTTAAACAAAACTGTGGTAACTGTGATACTTGCTTAGAACCCGTTGAAACATGGGATGGGAGTATTGCCGCACAACAAGCTTTATCCTGTATCTATCGTACCGAACAACGCTTTGGGGTAAATTATTTAATCGATGTATTATTAGGTAAATCAACCGAAAGAATTATTGATTTCGGGCATGACAAGCAATCCACTTTTGGCATAGGTAAAGACATTGATGAAAAACAATGGCGTTCTGTGTATAGGCAACTCGTAGCTAATGCTTATATAGCCGTTGATTTTGATGGTTATGGTGCATTTAAACTCACCGAAAAATGCCGCCCTATTCTGCGAGGTGAGCAAAAATTGATGTTTCGTAAAGATATTGCGCCGGAAAAAGGAAAACGGACTAAAGCTGAAAAGAAAGCGATTATACAAGGGCAAGACAATCTGTTATGGGAAGCACTACGCACTAAACGAAAAGAATTGGCTGATGAACAAGATGTCCCCTCTTTTGTTATTTTTCATGATGCAACCTTAATGGCAATGATGGAGACTAAGCCAAACAATTTACAACAAATGAATAATATCTCCGGCGTAGGAGAGAAAAAACTGGAATTATATGGCGAAAAGTTTTTAGCGGTTCTGCAACAATTTTCAACGATGGATATAACAGACACCGTTGCAGAAACAGTCGAACTATTCAAATCAGGTAGTACAATTGAAAAAATTGCTCAACAAAGAGATATTAAAGCCGATACTGTCTACAACCATTTATCTCAAGCAATAGAAGAAGGCTGCATTCCATTAACGGAAATAATCGATTTGGATGAAAAAGAAATCCAGCAAATAGAAGAAGCTATTATAAATTTACCAGAAGAGCAAAAAAATGCCCTAAAGCCATTGTTTGATCTGTTTGAAGAATCCTATAGTTATGGTGTCTTGCGCTGTGTGAGAGCGAGTTTTCAACATAAAATAGAGACTTCTTAAAAACTAAGCCGTTTTCATAGTGAGTTTTTTTATAATTTTTTTTAAAGGCTTATCAAGCAATACATCTACCGCAAAACAAAACAAAATGGCGGCAATTAAATAATAATAACCTTTTTCTATTTGGTAGTTTTTAACCACATAGAAAAGAGGGATGTGTAATAAATAAAGTGGGTAAGATATATCCCCCAATTCTTTAAATAATTTTGGAAAAAATATTTTTATAGTGTGTCCATAGCTTATCGAAAAACAAGTTAACAACCATGTAATTGTCCAAAAATCCTTTAGAAAAAAGCCATTAATGGTAATCGCTAAAATCCCTAAGCAAGTTGTAAAAAAAATCGCCCCCACCTTATCTCTATTATGATAAAACCAAAAGCCCAATAACCACGCCCAGCCCAAATAAAGGATATTTAATCCGTAGAGCATTTGAGAAAAATAATGAAAACCTAAATACCTCTGTCCTGAGAAGAGTAAAAATGATGCCATTATTATGGTTAAAAAATATTTGTTTTTAACAACCAGAAAAGGTGTGAGGATATAAAAGAAAACCTCAATACTTAAGGTCCAAACAATCGGATTAATATCCATACTAGGGACTAAAAAACCCTGCATAAAAAAAAGATTCCCTAAAATTAATTTAAAATCAGGCACCTCAAAAACACCATTGTTTACAATAACATTAGGATAAAGTTTAACCACCAGAACGGAAAAGAATATACCGACAACATAAACAGGCAAAATTCTTAATAGTCTTCTAAAATAAAAACCCTTTTGTTTAACTTCGTACGATGCGGCTATTGAAAAGCCAGAAATCACAAGAAACCCAAATACTGCTACGGTAGGGGAAAATTTTGCGAATTTTAATAAAACATCAGAATCAGCTATATACCAACTTAGATGCTCAGTTAAAACAATAAAAGCCAAAAAAAACCGCACAGCACCTAATAATGTCCAATTTATGGGAGCCGAACTTTTTATCTCACCATCATTTTTATACGACTCAGCCGTCTTTTCAGACATTAAGATTCCTTCTTTAATTTAAAATCATCAGACAAAAAAATAACGCACCCTAGTTAAGGCAGCTCGCAACAAATACCCCACCCATCTTATTTGCCTTTTTGTCCGTCTTTGCCACTGTAGTAACAGTTGCGTAGCTAGCTATGCGCCCGTTACTACAGTGGCAAAGACAAACAAAAATTCTGTGTAAGATGGGTAGGTTATTTGTTGCGAGTTGCCTAACCAGAATACGTTATTAATTTTAGACTACTTTTTCAGAAAATATTTTAATTAAAAGTTGCGCCTGGTGTTCCTGGTAATACGGGCATTTTTTGTTTTGGAAATTCACCCGTTAAAGCATCTAAAAATGCAACAATATCATCAATTTCATCTTTTGATAATTGTTTATCAAGCTGCATTTTAGCCATTAATTTCACGGCTCTTTTTAAACTCTTAACTTTACCATTATGAAAATAAGGTGCCGTTAAAGTGATGTTACGTAAAGTAGGAACTTTCCACATATGTTCATCTTCTTTTTTACCCGTCACTTCAGCCAAGCCTTTATCGTCTTTAAAGTCATACTGTGCTTCCAAATAGCCATTACTTATCACAGGAAATTTTTGAAAAGTCCCTGGACCATTAAATGCTGGGCCACTATGACAACCCGTACAGCCAATTTCAACAGCCTTATTCATGCCGCGTATCTGCTGTTTTGTCATTGCTGATTTTTTACCATCAACATACTTATCATATGGACTATTTGGAGTTATTAGCGTCCTTTCGTAAGCAGCAATTGCTTTTGTTGCATTGTCTTTTGAAATAGAGTCTGATCCAAAAACTTTTTCAAATGCGTCTTGATAGCCTTCAATACCCTTGAGTCGAACGACAACTTGATCCCAGTCTTTCATTCCCATTTCAATTGGGTTAGTAACAGGGCCTGCCGCTTGTTCTTCAAGACTTGCTGCTCTTCCATCCCAAAATTGTACTTCATTAAAAGCAGAATTCCAGACAGTTGGAGCACTACGTCCACCCACTTGACCACCAACACCAACAGAGCCGCCACGATTATCTTCTCCACCTAGCATGGTGTTATGACAAGATGCACAAGAAACTGTGCCTGATGATGATAATCGAGGATCGTGGAAAAGCATTTGCCCCAAAGTTACTTTCTGAGGGGTTGTAGGGTTATCAGCTGGTGCAGGAGCTTTAGATGGTAAAGATTGAGATAAAGCGATAGAAGTTGAACCAGCAAAAGCTAAAGTAGCTAGCAGTAAACGAATTTTAAACATACTTTCCTCCAGAATTATTATTGTAATTAATTGCCAATAAATTGTATGGCATGATGCTATTTTAAATCAAAAAAAATTTGCTTACAAGCCACCAATATTATCATCAAAGGTATGAATAAAGTCTTTCATCTTACTCACAAACTTTTCAAATATAGTCTTACGCTCAAGCAGCTTAGGCTTTTCTTCTAATGCTGCAAAGACAGTATCGCGCAATGGCACTTTACCACTAAAGTTATACTCATCAATAATGACCATAACTGCTGTCTTTTTCATCTTCTGCTCGGTACAAAAGGCTTCAATCGCAGCTTGTTTTTGCGTATCCCAATAGGCATTAAAGCTAACTTCTATGCTGGCATTAGCATCCAGCGTTGGCAGATAGTCATTAATAAACTGTTCGATTAACTCGCGTTTGCTACGAAGCTGTGTTTCTTTCCCCAATAAATCGAGGATACCTTTCTTGGCTTTTTCATAAGCTTCATCAGATTCAGTATCAACGCCTTCTTTCGCTTGGGTTTGTTCATGCAATTTTTGCAAGTTAGCCAATAACTGCAAAATATAGGTAACATTAATTTCATCTTTGTGAATGAGCTCAAGCTCGAAATCCACTTCTTCAACAATCGAAACCCCCTCATCTTCCTTTCGTGAGTGCTCATAAACATCCAGATACTTACTTTTGTAATCCTCAAACTCCTGCTTAGTAATATCTAAATCACGCCAAGAAAATTCAGTAAACGACTGCAACTTATTCAAAATCCGCATTACCTGTCGGAAGGCTTTAACAAACAAAACTTGGTCTTCTTCGCTAATCAGCGCATTCACATCATTCGGAGTTTCAGCAATTTCACGCAATGCCTTCACCGCCTCATTAAAATCAGCCACATGAACTTCATACGGCTCCATTAAAATGGTTTCTTTGGCATTTATGTCCGAAAATAACGTAATCGCCTCATCGGTCTTTTTCTTTAAATTCCGAAAACAAACAATATTACCTTGTGATTTCAACTCACCCAAAATACGGTTAGTGCGTGAAAACGCCTGAATCAGCCCGTGATATTGCAGGTTTTTATCCACATACAGCGTATTCAGTTTTTTGGCATCAAAGCCGGTTAAAAACATATTCACCACCAGCAAAATATCGGCGCGGTCTTTATCCTTAAAGCCTTTTTTATCGCGCTCTTTCATGCGTTTGGCGATGTCTTTATAATAGGTATAAAAGCCCTTGCTATCCTTTACTGTTTGCTGGGTTTGATACATGGCGTTGTAATCTTTCACACAGGCTTCCAGCTTTTCACGACTTTGCTTTGCCTTTTGACTCCCATCATCGGTAATCTCCATGGTCGGATCACCTGTCTCGCCCGTGACTTCCACATCGGCTTCATTCGGGTTATAAGTGAAAATGGTCACCACGCGCAAATCATGCTCGCCCGCTTCTTTTTTCTGTTTGAATAAGTCGTAATAGGTATTCAGTACATCCACAGAGCTAACGCACATCATTGCCGAAAACTGTTTGTTATGCGTTTTACGCTCGTGCTGGGCGATTATCCAATCAACAATTCCCTCAATACGTTCTTTACCTTCAAAAAATTCTTTTATATTAATCGCAGAGACTTTTTCATCAATTAGCGAACCATCTTTGCGCTTGAGCTTGCCCCAATATTCAATCGAAAACTTTAAAACATTATCATCCGCAATCGCGTGGGTAATCAGGTATTTATGCAGGCATTTTTCAAACAAGTCTTTCGTGGTGCGCTTGCGTCCTTCATGGCTGACTGAGTTATCTTCAAAAATCGGCGTACCCGTAAAACCAAACATCTGCGCCTGATTAAAAAAAGCAACAATACGCTTATGCGTTTCACCAAATTGCGAGCGGTGACACTCATCAAAAATAAACACCACGCGCTTATCTTTTAAACTTTCCATTGCCGCTTCATGACGGTCTTTTGAAATTGCCGTATTCAACTTTTGGATGGTGGTGACGATTAATTGATTCCCTCCTGCCATCTGTTTAACCAGCGCACTAGTATTGTTTGTCCCATCCACACAGCCATCGCTAAAAAAATTAAATTCGCGCGTGGTTTGATAATCAAGGTCAGCCCTGTCTACTACAAACACAACTTTATGCACCGTTGGCAAAGCGGTTAAAATCTGCGCCGCTTTATAACTGGTTAAGGTCTTGCCCGAACCCGTGGTATGCCAGATATAACCGTTCTTGCGGGTTTCCTTCACCCGTTCAACAATCGTCTCCACCGCATAAAATTGATACGGGCGCAACACCATTAAAATCTTATCCGACTCATGCAATACAATGTACTTACAAATCATTTTGGATAAATGACACTTTTCCAAAAACGCATCGGCAAAATCATCTAACTGGGTAACTAGCTCATTATCTTCCTTTGCCCAATAAAAAGTCTGCTTAAATTCCTGATTGCGATTATTGGCAAAATATTTACTGTTTACCCCATTAGAAATCACAAACAACTGCACATATTGGAATAAACCATTCTCCGCCCAAAAGGTATCACGCTGATAACGGTTGACCTGATTAAACGCCTCCTTAATTTCCACCCCACGACGCTTTAACTCAATTTGTACTAACGGTAAACCATTCACCAACAGCGTCACGTCATAACGGTTTTGGTGCGCGCCTTCGATAGTTACCTGATTAGTAACTTGATACTGGTTTTGACACCAATGTTCGGTATTTAAAAAACGCAAATAACAAGACGAGCTATCATCACGGGTTAGCTGAAAACGATCCCGTAGGGTTTTCGCCCGTGCAAATACATTGCCTTTGTCTAAATGGTTTAACACCTTGGCAAACTCGGCATCTGTTAAATCAGTACCGTTTAAAGCATCGGCATTATGGATACTCAGTTGCGCTTTTAGATTGGCGCGTAACTCATCCGCTGTGCCGATATTGACTGAATCATAACCTAAGCGGTTTAGACGTTTGATTAGGTTGTCTTCTAATTGTTGTTCGGATTGTTTCGCACTTTTTAAATAATCTTGCTTCTTGATTGCATTTTCTTTTATTTGAGAAAACAGCTTGGCATCATAAAAAATCATACCCACTCGGTTAATATGCTCAACTAGGTTTTCATTACTAATTGAGTCAAAAATAGACACATCAAATTGATAAATTAAATCAAGATCATCCAGCTCACCGATCACATCAAATAACAGGTTCTTTTCAGGTGTCCCTTTTGTTTTAATGGTTATATCAATATCAGAACCCGTGCGGTAATTGCCTTTTGCGCGTGAGCCATATAGTATTACCTGATCAATACTAGGAAATTTTGAAAGTGCCTGCTGAATAGACTTAATTGTCTTTTGCTTTAAGCCATATTTTTCATTATCAGTCGCACTCATACTCTTTTTCTCTACCTCTCTTTTTCAGACAACTCATTTAATTTTTTATTAAGATCACAAAAAGCACTGTAATAATCATCGGTTATAGCAGTCACAATTTTCTTGGTAACTTCTTCATTGTAGGTATGAGAGGTTTCATTGCGGTGCTTTATCATTTTCATCCATACCTCGCCATTATCAATAAGGCTCACCTCAAAGGCTTTCCTAGCAACATTTTTAGAGCCAAATAAATCTGTATAACCGCTATTTTCCAGAAAATCTTTCTGCGTCTTCCACGCCAGTTCATGGTTATATTCAAAAGACTGAATCAAACCTTGCTCTTCTAGCTCATTCAACTCGTCACGTTGCATAAATTTTGATAACTGGTTAAGTGCCCGATTCCAGTTATCTAGGCGTTGTATCCAGCGTATATCATCAGTCATCACTTAATTCTCTTTTCTAATTGAAAACCCTTCTCAACCAATAAACCTAGAAAAATCAGTCGGATCACAGTTTCTAGCAAAAGCTATTGATTCCACAATACTTCAAAAAAATACCCGCCTAACCGAATGCTACGCAATCATTTTAGCAACGCAGCCTATCGGTAAAAATCGACCGATAGAAATCCGCATCCGTAACCGCGCGAAGTCTATACAAAAGTCGGTTTTTCTAGTGATATTTGAATAAAGTACATACAAAAATCAATTTTTCTATATATATCCCTTAAACATGTATATAAAACCAGTGTTTTCTATACATGTTAAGTATTTTTTGTATTTACATTTCCCAATAAATCATAAAGCGGAATATTAATATAATAGTTATCTCGCCCTAGTTTAAGCTTGGCTAATAAATCAATTTTAACCAATTCATCAAGGTACTTAGTCGCGGTGATACGGCTAACCGCTAAATCATCCATCACAAAATCAATTTTGGTATAAGGATGCCTAAAAATATTATTGAGTAAATCCTGACTATAAATTTTAGGCAACTTCGTGCGTAACAGGTGTTTATAAGATTGCATCTGCGTTTTTATCTCATGGATAAGCCCAACACCGTCATTAGCCGTTTTTTCAATACCTTCAAGCATAAACAAAACCCATGCTTGCCACGCTTGTGCATTCTCATCACTATTGTTTACAGCATCACGCACCGCTTGCAATAAACGATAATACTCTGCTTTATTCTGGTTAATATAACGGCTTAAATACAAAACCGGAATCGACATCAAACCCGACTTAACTAAATACAACACATTAATAATTCGCCCTGTGCGCCCATTGCCATCATAAAAGGGGTGGATACTTTCAAATTGATGATGAATCACCGCCATTTTAACTAAAGCATCCCAATCACACAGCGCATCATCATTAATAAACTGCTCAAGATTCGTCATCAGTGCAATAATTTCATCGGGGTGTTGTGGTGGCGTATAAATTACCTCCCCCGTTTGCTCATTTTTTAAAGTCGTACCCGATTGCTGACGAAAGCCCGCATTATTCTCTTCAATCCCTTGTTGAACCTGCAAAATAGTATTTACCGTCAACAAGCCCTGCTTTTTAACCACCTCAACTGCTTTGCGCAAAGCATCCGCATAATTATGCACCTCTTTCGCAGCAATACTGGTGAACTGACGCTCAAACAGATTACTTTGATACAGCTCATCATGTGTAGTAATTACATTCTCAATTTCAGAACTATCCTTAGCCTCTTGCAAAGATAAAGTCGTAATTAAAATTTGCTCATTGGGGATAGTATTAGCAACCCCTTTCAACTCCGCCAAGGCTTTATGCGCACCCACCAAAGCTTTAAAGACAGGTTTTGTCTCAAGCTCTATTTTTAAGGGTAGATGTTGGAGGCTGCTGTTATTCATACTTAATTGATTATACAAACATTTTCTGCAAAAGACCTTTTTTAAAGGTTTCTGTTTGGGCTATTTGGGTTTGTACGGCTTCTAGCTTTTTGTCTAGGGTGCTTAGGAAATTGGCTATTTTTTGTTGTTCTGGAAGTGATGGGATGATAATAGGTATTTTTTTGCAAATTTCTGCATTTAGTTTAGGCTGAGCTGTGCCTGTATTGTATTTTTCATAATTAATTCTTTCTAGTGCTTCAGCTAAAAATTTATTTGAAGTATTTGATTTAATTACATGAGCATGATTGTTCACCCAAAACTTTCCAGAAACTAAAAATGCAAGCTTCGTGGAACGACTTATTATATTTGCGCCATCTTCTCCTAATAAAATATATTCACCATCAAAAATATATTCATCAACATAATCGATAATTCCAGATGCACCATAGTAAGGATATTGCCCTTGCTTATTTTTTCTGTCTCCTTCTTTTAATGGGACTCTTTGCTTATCGTAAAATACAGAAATTTCTCCCAAACACTTCTTATCCCAATCAGGAAAATCCGTACCATTGCCCTGTTTAAAGCGAAATTCCTGCGAAAATATTTTTTGTATTACCCCGTGTTTATAGTTTTCTAAAAGCGCATACTTACGGCGTAAATGTCCCAGCTTTTTATCAACGGCGCTTAGGAAGGTGGCTATTTTTTGTTGTTCTGGGAGGGATGGGATATTAATTTTAATTCGGTAAAAATCACCATGATTCAAATCTGGGATAGTAGAAGAACCAGCAAGCTTCAATATAGTATTTTGGGTGTTAACAGACCTTAAAAAGTAAACCAAAAAATCCTTATTGACACTCTCTAAATACTTTATTTTAAAAAAGTTATTGTGAAAAGCCCCTCTCACATTTGTAACTACCTGGCCTGTATTTCCTGTACGGGTCATTAAAATATCATTTTCATCACAGATCACTGACTTATTTGGGTTCTTAATGTAATAGACTTTATCAGAGTTCTCTTTTAAAAATTCATTCGTAATATAGAAATAGCTATTATCAACTTTCTCTGTATATCTTTCAGCTATTGAAATTTGCAAACCTTGATTAATAGAGGTCAATTCTCTTAGATTTTTCTCTTCCCACTCCCCAAGCACTTGTGCTGAGCCTGTCGGTTCTCCTGAGCATGGTCGAAGGGAAGCAAACTCAGAAAACCGTAATTCAGGCACTAAACGCCTCAAAGGAAATGTAACTTTCTGCTCATCAATAATTTGTTTAAAGTAAGCTTCAACCCGATGCATATCAACAAGATCAATACTGAATGCCAGCTTTGACTCATTAAACGCTTCTTTTAATGTCGCAATGATTTTTGCGGGTATTTTACTCCTACAATCAAGAGCCAAATCTAAATCTGAATTAAAACGAGATGTGCTTTTTGCACGGCTGCCAAAAACCCAAACCTTACAAATAGAGCTGAGATGATACTCTAATATTGTTTGAATAATGGTGTATTCTTGCGCTGTTACATCAAACTTTAGCTTCATAAATGTTGCTCAAGTGTTGATGAAAAAATGTTATCTCTGATAAAAATTCAGGTAATTTTTCGATAACTTCAACGGCTTTTTCGATGCTATAGGCGTGAGAAGTTGCATTGCGGTTGTCTCTGTACTCCCACCATTTGTCCCAGCTATTTTTTAAAATTTCTTTTGTGTAGGCTTCGCGAATAATCTCTTGAAAGCTCAATGTTTTAATGTCGCCAGGGTTTTCAGCTATGATACTCAGATGACGCTTTAAAAACTTGGTGGTTAAGTCATAACAGTATTCAAAACGTTGTATGCAGGAGTCTCTAACAAACTCATTGGATTCGTCTTTTGTGTACTCATCCAATGCTTTATGGAATGAGGCTATTGCTTTTGTTAACGATGTTAAATCTAATTTATTTTCCATATCGCATACTCTTAAATATAAGCTTATTAGGTGAACAGGTTTTGTTTATTCTGTCGAAACATAGCGACTCATTTTTTAAACTCAATCGTTTTGTGTGGAAATCAGCATGGTGCTTCTATCCCTAACTCATCACAAAAGCCACGAATAATCTCATCAATCCCACCCATTTCATCTTCCAGCTCTCTAAGCTCTTTGGTCACTACGCCTAAATCAATCGGGGCTTCTTCTTCAAAGGTATCAACATAACGCGGAATATTGAGGTTGTAGTCGTTTTCGGCTATTTCGCTAAGTAGCGCGACGTGGCTGTATTTGTCTTCACTTTTACGTTGTTGATAGGTTTCTACAATTTTTTCTATATCTTCACCGCGCAAATGGTTTTGGTTTTTGACTTTTTCAAAGTGGGCACTGGCATCTATAAATAAAACATTGTCGGGGTTTTCGCGGCATTTTTTAAACACCAGCACACAGGTGGGAATGCTGGTGCCGTAGAAGATATTGGCAGGCAAGCCGATGACCGCATCAAGCCAGTTGCGCTCCTCTATCAAATAGCGACGGATATGCCCTTCGGCTGCGCCTCTAAATAACACGCCGTGGGGCAGAATAACCGCCATTGTGCCACTGTCATCAAGGTGATGCAGCATGTGTTGTACAAAAGCGTAGTCTGCCTTGGAGGATGGCGCGAGTTTACCGTATTGGCTAAAGCGATCGTCCGATTCTAATAGCTTGTTGGCGCTCCATTTGGCAGAAAATGGTGGATTGGCAACCACGGCTTCGAATTTCATATCTTCATGCTGCGGACGCTCTAGCGTATCTTCTTGGCGCAGGTCAAAGTTGCGATAATGAATACCATGCAAAATCATATTCATGCGGGCGAGATTAAAGGTGGTTCGGTTCATCTCTTGCCCGTAAAAGTCGCCAACGTGTTCGACCTCGTGCGCTACGCGTAGCAGTAACGAGCCTGATCCACAGGTTGGATCGTAAACCGATTTAATGCGCTGTTTGCCATTGGTGACAATGCGAGCCAGCAGAGTCGAAACTTGTTGTGGAGTGTAAAATTCACCCGCCTTTTTGCCTGCGCCACTGGCAAATTGACCGATTAGGTATTCATAAGCATCGCCTAAAATATCACTTTTGCTATCGTGGATGCCAAAGTCGATGGCTTCTAAATGAACCAGTATTTTAGCGATGAGTTTGTTTTTGTCGTTTTCGCTACGCCCTAGCTTGGTTGAAGTTAAATCCAAGTCTTCAAACAGGTGGTCAAAATCATCTTCAGATTCTGTCCCCATGGTTGAGCGTTCTATGCCATTGAGTACGTTGGTAAGGTCACCTAGTATAAATTCTTCGGCATCGGTGGCGCGTTTGGCAAGGCTACTAAACAGCTCGGAAGGTTTTAGAAAATAACCCAGTTCGATAATAGATTCATCACTGATGGCGTGTAACATTTCTTTGCCATCCTCGCTGTTTTCATCAATATCAGCAAAATCATCGCCATCATCCATTATCGCATTGGCGTATTGATGAAGCTTGTCTGACAGGTATTTGTAGAAGATAAAGCCCAGGCAGTAATCACGAAATTCATCGGCATTCATTTTGCCGCGTAGCTCGTTGGCGATGTTCCAGAGTTGCGTTTCGAGACGTTTCTTTTGGTCTTCTGTCATAGATACTTAATCTGTAGGATTTAGGCGTTGCAGAACTGCGTATTATTGGAGTTATTTACGTTACCTAGGATCAGAAAACTTAACAATCACCTGCCAGGCATGTTTGCGTAAAAAAGGGAAAAATGCGAAAAGCCCCCGATCCACTCGATTGAAAAATTTAATGAGCAATAGAGGCTGGCTTTTTTTGAAAAAAATAGGCACTACTAAAGTGGAAAGGTAAAAATACTCTATATCCACATTCTTAAAGTACTCCTTAGCAAGCTTAAAATCCTGCATTAATAAGGGGTGTTCATCTTCCGTTCTTATCTCGGGTGTTTTATCACGAAATCTATTAATCAGAGGGTTGTGCCCCAAAGGTTCAATAAAAATAGCCGTACCGTCTTTCTTTAGTTTTTTTCCAAAACTCTCAAAAGATTTTTCCAAGTCTAAATGATGCAATATACCTGCACCATAAATAACATCAAAATAACTATCTTGAAATGTCATATCCTCAGCATTCATAATCTGATAATCAATATCAAGACCTTCTTCTTCCGCTTCTTGATTTAGAAATTCAATAGCATAATCAGAAATATCAATGCCATGTGCTTTAGCCCCTTGTTTTACCAGTTCTGTCAATCTGCCACCTTTGGCCATCCCACAACCGTATTCCAAATAAACCTTGTTCTTTGGGCTGTCAAAAATAAAACCTTCATAGGCATTGTTAATTGCTTTATTAATGGTATAAAGCTGCCCTACTTCATTTGTTCTTTTGTCGGTTTCAAAAATCTCGTTATGAAATTTTTGTTCATCTTCTAGTCTTTTTTCAACTGTTTTCATTATTCTATAGGGTCAGACTCGATTGATATTATCTTCTTCTTAAACGATTCAGACCGCCGGTCTCCTCCGCGCGGTTTTGGTTGGCCTTGCCTATTAATCAATTGCTCAACTTTACCTTTGAATTTATCATTACCTAGAACCCAAGCTTTATTTGTCGCCGCCCGAATCTCCTCTATTTCTACTTTAGGGATAGATTTTTCAAATAATGCATAATAATTTGATTCACATGCTACATTATTAATGCCTAGTCCCTTATAAACAGTATGAGGTGTAATTAAACTATTCTCCTGCCCTAATGCATTATAATGAAAACTCGACCATAGGTATTCCGAAGGCTCTTTAACCATTCTCGCACGAACCGGATTTAATTCAATATATCGACTACACGTCAACAAGTAGCTATCACTATCTAGCAGAGTTGCTTTATAACGCCCTTCCCATAGAGTGCCTGTCCGTTGATATTTAAAATTAAAATATTGAACGTAATACCGACCTATATATTGCATGGTTTTGCTAATCCCATTTTCTAAATGGGGCGTTATCAATAAATGCACATGATTGGTCATTAATACATAAGCATGTACTTCACAATCAAATTTTTTACAGGCTTCACTCAATTTTTGTAGATAGTAGTGATAGTCCTCATCAGCTTTAAAAATCACATTTCGATTATTTCCCCGCTGGATGACATGCTGTGGTTGTCCGGGAATCACAAAACGAGGAAGTCTCGCCATTTCCAATCACCTACTATTTATTACCTAATTTTAATGTAGATTATTCTAGAATTATAGCATATTATTCTTTTTTCTATCGAGTCTGACCCCTTTGTTTATTTTTAATTAATGTGATACCCATCCGCAAGTACACTTTTTCAAAAGTCAATAAATAGTCTATCTTTCAATATATTGCTATAGAGGTCAGCGGTCAGTTTCTGGATGCTGCCAAAACATTCATATTTCTTCCGCTACTTCTAGGAGGAGTCAATTATTGAAAGACGACATTGTGGCTAATACTCTACATTGGCTATATGGCCTATTCAAATCATTACCAAAGGCATCAAAAGCAAATCAAAATTTTGCACCTCCCCCTATGATTTTTGAGGAACTCGAATCTCGAACGTTATTTTCTGCTGATCCAGTCAGTGGATTGCTAAATATCCCTGAACTACTCGAACCATACTCATTCGAATCAACTCCGGTGGAAACGGTTCTAATAGACAATGAATCTCAAAATAGCTCTATAACTGTTAACGCAGAAATACGCAATGAACTGGTTTTCATAGATGAAACTGTCACAAACTCCGACCAACTGATTAATGATTTACTGTCTAAAGACAGCGATACCAGAAATTTTACCGTTTTTATTTTAGACAGTGAAAAAAATGGTATTGATCAAATTACTGAAGTGCTTCAAAACCACCAAGGTTTGGATGCAGTACACATCATTTCTCATGGCACACAAGGGACTCTCACTCTGGGAAATACTCAACTCAATTCTAGTAATCTAGATGACTATTCCACAACCATTTCTCTATGGCAAAATTCATTTGATGAAGATGCTGATTTTTTGATTTATGGCTGCGAAATAGCAGGAAATATCGCTGGTGAATCGTTAACTGAACAATTGAGTGTCTTGACCGGCACTGATGTTGCGACTAGTGTGAATGATACCGGTAACTCTGCACGAGGTGGTGATTGGGAACTGGAATTTACCACGGGTAGCATTGAAACCGAAATTGCATTCAGTAAAGAAATACAACATTCCTGGGATGGTTTGTTGGCTTACAGCACATATCGAGATGAATTTAACGCGCCAAGTTTGACAAATAGTGATGGATCTCAAGATTGGTCTAACGGTGCCTGGCTAGAAATTAACGAAAGTGATGGCGCAAATTCTGGAAACGTTATGGTAACAACGTTATTAGCAGAACAAGAACAAGGGCTACGCATTCGACAAGATAGTAGCGGCATATTACGAGAAGTTGATTTATCAGGTGCTACAAATGCGAATCTCAGCTTTGATTATGCAAGAATTGAACTTGACGATGCATCCGACTCTGTTGTTCTGGAAATTTCAGGTGATAGAGGTGTGTCTTGGAGTTTGCTTGATACCTGGAGTGGATCAGCTAACGATTCATCAATGCTTTATGCAAGTTATGATATTAGTGACCACATTGCTAACGATACCCAAATCCGATTTGTTGTAACGGGGTTGAATGAGAGCAACGACGGTTTTTTTGTTGATAATATCCAGATCGCTTATAACGAAAATTTAAATGAAAAATCTGAATTTTTAGTAAACAGTGCCAATACAAATTCACAAGAAACTAGCGGTCAAACCCGGGGCAGCCATCAATCTGTTGCTGTTGCCAGTAATGGTGATTATGTCGTCGTTTGGACAGAGGTAGAAAATACAGGCGACTTATCCGATATATACGCCCAACAATTTAATGCCGATGGAACAATAAAAACTCCAGCCTTCAAAGTCAATACCACCTCGACAAATGAACAACAATGGGCATCTGTGGCATCCGATGCATCGGGGCGATTTATAGTTTCATGGACTAGCCAGAATCAGGATGGTGATGGTCAGGGCATATATCTAAAAAGATTTAACGCTGATGGTACTACGATCGATAGTACCGATATTCTGGTTAATGCTGGAAACACTACTGGCAACCAGACTAACTCTTCCATTGCGGTCAATAGTCAGGGAGAAATGGTTATTACCTGGCAAAGTGATGAACTAGGAAAAGAAGGGATTTTTGCCAAAACATTTGATTTTACCACGGTGACAGCTGGAAACCAGCTACCCACATCCACAATTATGGTGAATAGTGGTTCTTCTAAAGCTAACCCATCGGCTGATATTAACAGTGAAGGTAAATTTGTAATTTCGTGGGAACAAGGTACTGATGTGTATGTGCAGCGATTTGCTGCAGATGCTACTTCACTCGGATCTTCGATCAAAGTCAATACCTTTAGTTCGGGGTTTGGGGCTGTTTCAATCCAGGAGTCAGGTGATTTCTTTGTGGCATACCGATCTAATCAACCACCTTTTGAAGGGGTGTGGGTTCGTCACTATAACGACGATGGAAGTGATAAAGCTCCATCCACTAAGGTCACTAGCGGAAGCGGTACCAATCATTCTGCACCTTCTATAACTAAAGATTTAGAAGGTAACATTATTATCGTCTATGAAGGCACAGGAGATGGTGATGGACAAGGTGTTTTTGCCCGCAAATATGATTCTGATCGCAATGCCATAGGGTCCGAATTTCAAATCAATGAAACTACCAGCGGCGACCAGCAGATGGCCTCTGTAGCAATGCTTGATTTGGGTAACTACATTGTCGTTTGGAGTGGTAATGGTACTGATGATGCTAATGGTGTTTATGCTCGGCAATTTGCAGTAGCAAATAGCTCTCCCATTGCAGATGCAAATGCGGGGTCGCCTTATGTTATTACCGAAGGTGCCTCGATAAATCTTGATGGATCAAGTTCATCTAATCAAGATGGTGATGTGCTCAGCTTTTTATGGGATTTCAACAATGATGGGAGCTATGGAGATGTTGTAGGTGAAAACCCAACAATTGATTGGGTCACTCTGCAAAGTTTCGGTATTAACGATAATGGTGTCTATACCATAGGATTACAGGTAAATGATGGCAAAGGTGGAACTGATAACACAACAACGACAGTCACTGTCAACAAATCTCCCCCAGCTTTAGTTACAACAGGTTCTGCTACCGTAGAGCAGGGAGCGGTTTATACATTGAATTTATTGGCTACCGATTCTGGTGCCGATACCATTACCCGTTGGACAATCAACTGGGGTGACGGGGTAATTGAAACCTTTATTGGAAACCCAACCTCAGTAACACACACCTACACAAATGGCGGATTTACATACAATATCCTGGCATCTGCGACTGATGAGGATGGTACATACTTGCAAAATCAATTACTGGTACCAGATTTTTCTAGAGACAGTATCCTTCGTTTTGCTCCAACAACTGGAGCAATTGTCAACGAATTTGCCACTGGTAATGGGATCACTGACCCAGTTGATGTAAAAATAGGTCCAGACGGCTTGTTGTATGTGAGTAGTGAAACATCGAATGATATTCTTCGCTACAATGCAGCTACAGGGGCATTCATTGATTCTTTTGTGACGGCTGGCAATGTAGAAGGAATTGCTTTTGGACCTGATGGTAACCTTTATGTTGCAGATTGGGGAGGGAAGGTCATTCGATATAATATAACGAATGGCTCATATATTGATGATTTTGTAACTTCTGGACTTGGTGGGTTAAGTCAGGCCTACGGAATTACTTTTGGACCTGATGGTCACCTCTATGTGAATAGCTACAATAATCATAATGTACTCCGTTATGATGGGAATACGGGGGCTTTTCTAGGTGAATTTGTAAATTCTGGAGCTGGCGGTTTAGACACTCCCGAAGAAATGCTATTTGGAGCCGATGGGCATCTCTATATCTCTAGTTTAAAGACAAACAATGTATTACGTTATGACGGCTCGACTGGCACTTTTATAGATATATTCATTGCTGCAAATATTGGGGGGCTTGATAGTCCCGCAGGGTTGGCGTTTGGACCAGATGGTCATCTTTATGTTGCTGACCATAAAGATGGTGCGATCATTCGCTATGATGGCTCGACGGGGGCTTATATCGATCAATATGTAGCAGCTGGAACTGGTGGACTTGCCAAACCAGTTTTTCTGGAATTTCTTCCTCAGCAACAGGTCACGGTTAATCTCTTAAGTAACAATACGCCGACTACAAGCGGTCTAGCCAATGTCAGCGTAGCCGAGGATGCCACTGATTCCGTCATCGACCTGTTAGCAGCCTTTGTTGATGTAGAAGATCTGGATAGTGATTTGATCTACAGTATTGAGAGTAACACTAATGCCACACTGTTTACTGCCAGTACTCTTGATGCTACAGCCAATACCCTGACGCTGAATTATGCCCTGAATAAGCATGGCAGCTCGGCTATCACAATTCGGGCGACTGATAGTGGTGGCAAATTTGTTGAAACGACTTTTACAGTGACAGTGAATGCCGTCAATGATACACCGACTAGCAGTGGTCTAGCCAATATCACGGTGGTCGAGGATGCTCCTGATTCCGTTATCGACTTGTTGGATGCCTTCACCGATGTCGAAGATCTGGATAGCGACCTGATCTACAGCATCGAAAGCAACACCAATACCGGTCTATTTACCACCAGCACTCTTGATTCTACGAGCGATACACTAACTCTAGATTATGCCTTGAATAAGTACGGAAGTTCGGCTATCACAATTCGAGCAACTGATAGTGGTGGTGAGTTTGTTGAAACGACTTTTGCGGTGACAGTGACCCCCGTCAATGATACACCAACCACCAGTGGCTTAGCCAATATCACAGTATCTGAGGATGCTCCAGATTCTGTTATCGATCTGTTGACAGCTTTCACCGATGAGGAGGATCTGGATACCGATTTGATCTATACCATTCAAGGCAACACTAATACCAGCCTATTTACCACCAGCACTGTGGATGCTGCGACCAATACCCTGACCCTAAATTATGCTCCTAATCAAATAGGTAGTTCAGAGATCACCCTACGAGCAACAGATAGCAATGGTGCATTTGTAGAGACTCTGTTCACCGTCACGGTGAATGCTATAAATAATCCTCCCACCTCTAGTGGTCTTGCGGATATAACCGTTGATGAGGATGCCGCAGACTCGGTGATTAACCTATTTGCAGGCTTTACCGATGTCGAGGATGCAGATACTGTGCTGACCTACAGCCTAAGCAACAATAGCAATACAGGACTTTTTACTGCAACCACCATTGATGGTGTGGCTGGCACCTTGACACTTGAATATGCCTCGAATCAAAATGGCAGTTCAGATATTACTGTGCGAGCAACAGATAGCAATGGTTTATTTGTAGAGGCTTTGTTTACAGTAACTGTAAATGCAATCAATGACTTACCTACTTTCAATCATTTTACTGACATTGTAGAAACCACCAATGAAGATAATGAAATTGAAATAACTTTTTCGGAACTCATTGCGCAAGGAGATGAATTTGATATTGAGGGGGGTATTGATGGTTTTATTGTCAAAACACTCACCTCCGGCAATTTAAGAATAGGTGCTAATGCTGGCAGTGCAACACCTTGGAATGTGACTACAAACAATCTTATTAATGCTGGAAATCATGCTTACTGGACACCTGATCGGGATACAAACGGCATACAAAATGCCTTTGAACTTGTCGTCAAAGATAATCTAAATGCAGAATCCAGTACAAACATAATGGCTCAAATTGAAGTAATAGCTATTAACAAGGCACCGATCAGTGACAATCAAAATTTTTCTATTTCCGAAAATAGTCCTAATGGAACTGTAGTAGGAACAGTAACTGCCAGTGATGCCGATTTGGCAGATTCATTGAGTTTTTCAATCATTGCAGGAAATAACAACAACGCCTTTTCGATTAACCGTTCAACTGGCGAAATGACTGTTAATGACAGTGTTCAATTGGATTTTGAAAGCATCTCCAACTATATAGTGACTGTTCAAGTGACAGATAATGGGGTTGGAAACTTAAGTGACACCGCTTCAATTGAAATAAATTTGACAGACACCAATGAATCCCCAGATTCAATTACTCTGACTAATACTCATATTGATGAGAACATTGAAACCAGTTCAGGGCATATCGTCGGATTGTTGAATGCAACCGATGAAGATACTGCAGACACCTTTACTTATACCATTAGTGGTGGTGCAGATCAGCTGAATTTCTCGGTTGGTGGTACTAATCAAGATGAATTGATTATCAGCGATGGTATTTTGGTTTTTGAAAATCAATCCACCTATGAAATTACTGTCAGAGTGACAGACGCGGGTGGATTAAGCCATGATGAATCGTTTATGGTGACTATAAATCAGCTTAATACCTCAGACAACTCTATAGCAGAGCAAAATGAGCTAACAACTGACCCTGACAGCGAGTCAGATGAGTTAGTGTTGATTGAATCAGCCGATGAAGCCAATATATCTCCACATCTTGAGGTAAAAACTGATCCTGACCAAGGGTTATTTGCTGACATCATCTCTACAGAAATCAACCAGCAAGAAAGTAACAAGATTGGTGGTGATGATAATGATGAAGTAGAAGCCAATACAAATAAAACCAGCACACTAATCAGTCAGTACACTTCACCTAAAAACTGGATCGAAAATACTGAAAAAGAACCTGAGAATAAATATATATCAACTCTTGAGTACCAGGATAACCAACAGCCTACTCATAAAAAAATGCCTATTAAGATACAGGTTAAAACCAATGCACCCGGCTCAAACAGCTTATTAAATTCTAAATTTACGACTGTAACAGTTGACGAAAATGCATTAAATTTTCTATTAGAAAAAAATGACTTTAGCGATAGTCTGGATTCGCTTCGCAAACAAGTCCAGGAAAACATCAATTTCAATAAAATGGTCGTTGGCTCTAGTTTATCGGTTACGACGGGTTTATCTATTGGCTATGTTATCTGGTTAATTCGTGGAGGCGTGTTATTAAGTACAGTTCTTTCTTCGCTTCCCGCATGGCGGATGATTGATCCGCTTCCAATTGTTGCTCGTCTCAATGACACTACAGATAGCGAAGAAGATGATTCGCTGGAATCAATTGTTAAAGAAGCTACAGAATATGAATAGTTATTATTCAGTTTTTAGAATTGAACCCCGCAGTAGATCTTGAACAGGTTCTTAAAGAAATTAATTTATTTCTTTTCTTAATGATCAATTTAAATAGGAAAAAACCAGTATGAAAGGCTTAACTGCAAAGTTCCACATCGCATTAGGACAAGCTTTTATCGTTGTTAGTCTCTTGTTATCCGCACAATTTATTGGTCTAGTGCCTGATCGAGTGGGGGCAATTCGCGAAAGCCGTGCTGCATTAGCCGAGGCAATTGCAGTCAACAGTTCTGCATTTATCACGCAAAAGGATATCGTAAGGTTAAAAGCTGATCTTGAGCTGATTGTCACTCGAAATGATGATATTCAATCCGCAGCACTCAAATATAAAAATGGACAACCTATTGTCTTGATTGGCAATCATGACCAGTATTGGCAAATGGAATCTGATGAATATTCATCAGAATCACAATTACTGATTCCTATTTGGGCAGGGGAAAAAAAGTGGGGAAGTATTGAGCTGAAATTTGATCAGCTTTCTGAAAATGGATGGAGAGGGATCGTCTTTTCTCCCCAAGTCAAACTGATTTTATTTGTAGCAATATTAAGCTTTATTTCATTTTATTTTTATCTATCTAAAATGCTAAGGCAACTGGATCCATCTCAAGCAGTTCCTGGACGTGTGCGGTCAGCGTTAGATACTTTAACCGAAGGATTGCTTGTTATCGATCCAAATGAATACATTGTCCTAGCCAATGAAGCTTTTGCAAAAGTCGTTGGGAAGACAGCTGAAGAATTAGTCGGACGAAATGCAAGTGCTTTGAAATGGTCAACAAAAGACAACATTACTGAAAAGACTGAAAACTTCCCATGGTTAGAAGCCCTGAAAGAGGGTATCAATATTAAAAACCGGATGATTTACCTCATCGATGGCAATGAAAAAAAACGTAAGTTCATTGTTAATTGCTCACTGGTTCTAGGGAGTGGTAATACGAAAGGGGGGGTTCTTATCAGCTTTCAAGATGTGACCGAACTTGAACAGAAGGAAATAGAACTTCGGCATTCTAAAAACATGGCAGAAGCAGCAAACCAATCGAAAAGTGAGTTTCTAGCTAACATGAGTCATGAAATTCGTACGCCTATGAATGCGATTTTAGGATTCACAGAAGTTCTTCGACGAGGTTACGGTAAGGATGGTACAGACTCTAAAAAACATCTTGAAACCATCCATTCGAGCGGGCAACATCTACTTGAGTTGATTAATGATATTCTTGACTTATCTAAAGTAGAATCGGGGCATCTCGAAATCGAAAAAATCACCTGTTCACCTCAACAAGTGATTAGTGAGGTAGTCAACGTACTTTCTGTTCGCGCTAGAGAAAAGGGAATTTTTTTAGATTTTAAGGTTGAGAGTGCCATTCCAGAAACAATTCTTTCAGATCCCTCCCGACTGCGACAAATTGTGACTAATCTTATCGGCAATGCAATCAAGTTTACTGATGACGGTGGTGTTACGGTAACTCTTATGGCTATGCTAGCAAGGGAGGAATCTAAGGTAGTCATTGATATTGCTGATTCTGGAATCGGGATACCAAAAGACAAACTTGGCACTATATTTGAACCCTTTGTTCAAGCAGACAGTTCTGTCACTCGTCATTTTGGTGGAACAGGTTTGGGGCTGGCTATTAGTCGTAAGTTTGCTAAGGCGCTAGGTGGTTCAGTTACCGTGACTAGCGAATTGAATAAAGGGAGTGTTTTTTCTGTCATTATTGATCCAGGGTCGCTCGAAGGCATCAAAATGATAGCCCCTGATGATGCTCTCGTGACGGTGCAGAAATCAACAAGTCATAAACAGGTTTCATGGCATTTTCCTGCTTCGCGTGTACTTGTTGTTGACGATGGATTGGAAAATAGAGAACTCGTTAAGCTTGTTTTGATGGATTTTGATATTAGCGTGGAAATTGCAGAAAATGGTAAAGAAGCGTTAGAAAAAGCTTTTCAAGAATCGTTCGATGTTATCTTAATGGATGTTCAAATGCCTGTTATGGATGGTTTTACGGCTGTAAAACTGATGCGGGAGCAAGGTTTGACGTGCCCCGTTATTGCTTTAACTGCACATGCAATGAAAGGCTTTAAATCAGAATGTCTGGCAGTTGGTTATAGTGAGTATTTGCCTAAACCTATTGATATTGACCAACTGATAGAAATGCTTGCGGGAGAATTAGGTGCTGTGCAACATGCGCAAGATTCTGGCACAACTCATACGGCTAAAAGTGTCACTACTGGCGACAATGACGTCGTATTAAATATTAAGAATGAATTAGATTCTAATGCTATTAGGAAGGATGATGATGGTAAAGAACCTGAAAGCGAGCGGGGTAATGGAGAACCTATTGTTTCCAGATGGGCTGGCAATTCAAAATATCATCCAATCATCACAAATTTTGTACATCGCCTTGAAGAGCAAATAGTTGTCATGGATAAAGCTTTGCAAGAAAAAGACTATATTGAGCTGGAAAGTCTTGCACATTGGTTGAAAGGTGCGGGTGGAACGGTTGGCTTTGATGCTTTTACTGAACCTTCACTATTTCTGGAAGAATCGGCTAAAGCAAAGAAAAGCAATGATTGTGGTGAAGCTATTCTAATAATCCACCGACTCAGCGAAAGGTTAGAGATTCCTGGAGATAATGTGGAAAAAAATCATATTTAAAAATAACTACTATACTTGATTAAAGAGTCATTTTATTGAATGACTTTTCGGTCAATTGGAATACAAAATTAATGAATGAAAATAGAGGCTTGAAAATGATGCCTAAGACAGGTTTTAGCTCGTCCGATTGTGAGCAAGATTCAATACCTATCCAGCATGACATTCCAGATGAATCAGAGAATCAATTCGAAGCTTTGACCAACGCGACTATCATGATGGTTGATGACGAACCGATTAACATTGATATGGTTAAAATGTTTCTTGAAGAAGAGGGATATAAACATTTTATTACCACTCATGACTCAACTCAAGCGCTTGATCTGATAGCTAATAATCAACCCGACGTTGTTCTCCTTGATCTGATGATGCCTGATGTTAATGGGTTTGAAATTTTACAATCTATTCGAGCAGACAAGCAGCTTAAACGCACCCCCGTCATTATTCTTACTTCCTCAACAGATGCAGACACAAAGTTAAAAGCGTTGCGTCTTGGCGCTAATGATTTCCTAGGTAAACCTGTAGATCCCAGTGAATTGGTGTTACGTATTCGTAATACCCTTGCGGCTAAAGTTTATCAAGACAGGTTGGCCTATTTTGATGCGCTAACCAACTTGCCAAACCGAAAGACTTTCATGAGTCATTTAGATTGGTCACTACGCAGAGCTAAACTAGATAATCTATCGGGAGCTGTTCTAAAACTGGATCTGGATCGTTTCAAAGATGTAAATGACACCCTGGGTTCTGATGTTGGTGACATGCTATTAAAAGAGATTTCACAGCGCCTCAAAGAAAGTATTCGCTGCAGTGATACTGTTGGCTGGTTTGGGAAAGATAAATCAAAAACCAGTTTATGCCGGATTGGTGGTAATGAATTTTCGGTATTATTTCCCGAAATAAAGCATATTGAAGATATAGAACCAATAGCTCAAAGAATTTTGCAAGCTATTGAACCCCCTTGTCATCCTAGGCAACATGAACTTTATATCACCATCAGTATTGGAATATCAGTTTTCCCCCAAGATGGTAGTGATATAAATACTCTGATTAAACATGCAGATATTGCTATATCACATGCTAAACAGCAAGGAGGGAATAATTTCCAGTTTTATTCAGATGAAATTAACAATCAGTCGGTAGAACAATTAAAACTGACAAATCAGCTTCGCAAAGCATCAGATCGTAAAGAACTAGAGCTTTTTTATCAACCGAAGGTCGATGCCAATACTGGGAAAATAACAGGTGCTGAAGCACTAATGCGATGGAATCATCCTAAACTTGGTTTAGTGTCTCCTGGTATTTTTATTCCGTTAGCTGAAAAAAGTGGTTTATTGCCAGACTTGGATGACTGGGCTTTTCATACCACATGTCAGCAATTAATTGATTGGCAAACAAGCGGTTTATCGCCTATTCCCGTTTCAGTCAATGTAACCAGTCAGAGTTTTCGTAATGGGAGAGTAGTTAAGACCGTTAGGGAGGCACTTAAAATAACCGGCTTGGATCCTAAATACATTAAATTGGAATTGACGGAAAGTACCATCATGGACAATGCCGAGGAAAATATAAAGTTGTTATATCGGCTAAAAGATCTGGGAATCAAACTTTCAATTGATGACTTTGGAACGGGTTATTCATCTTTGAGCTATTTAAATCGTTTTCCTCTTGATGAATTAAAAATCGATCAGTCCTTCATTAGTGGTATTCTCACTGAATCAAGTAACTTGGTCATCGTAAAAGCAATCATAGCCATGGCACATAGTCTTGGTTTGCATGTCATTGCAGAAGGTGTCGAAACCAATGAACAGTTAACCACAATTCAAGATTTAAATTGTACCGAATATCAAGGGTATCTTTTCAGCAAACCAATCCCATCAAAAGACTTTCAAAAGCTACGAAACATAGAAGAAAGCGAGTAATAAAATTTCGAGTATCTTTTTTTAAAAACCCCGCGTGTCTTTTTTCTACATTAATGCGAATGTGTATGCTCTTGAAAATAATCTTGTGTTGTTACTTCAACCGCTTCTACAGCTACCCCGTATTTATAGACCATCAAACCACCTAGGTCTACCCCCAATATCAAGAATATATTGAGTATTGCAGCACATACAATAAAAATTACATTAGCGACTCCATTTATCCTGCCCGCACTTAATAATCGCCACGCTGAAAGCACAAATGAAATAGCTAAAACAGAAAAACCAATCGTTTTATGTCTTTCTAAAATCAAGTGTACATTTTCACCATGTTCGACTGAAGCTTCGGCCAATAAACCAACAAAAACGGCAACACCTGCCGCTAATGTGCCTAAATAAAGTAATCCCGTTGCTAATTGCCTTAAATTATCGTTTTTTGAAAAAGTTCCAATCAGATCAGTAACAAAAAAAGCTGATAAAAATGCAATAGGAAAGTGTACAACCAAAGGGTGCATATTTGCCATTGCCGAAACGCCCGGCATTACCTGTGAAAATATTTCACTAGGTGAAAGACCAATAAGGCTTTCCAGAAAAGTTAATAATTGTTCAACGCTACCGGCAACACCATCACCTGCTTTATGCCCTGCTGCAGAACCATGTACTTGAAAGGATAAAAAATTATTCATATTGCTCATCTTACAAATTTAAAATTAATGTTCAAAACGCTGCACATCCGCTGGCAACAAGTTAAAAATAGAATGCTTGTTAATTCCATATTTTTCAGGATAATAAACGCCACCTAAATACAAACCATAAGGAGGTGCTGTTGCTCCAGCTTGTGATCTATCTCTAAGATTAAGTAACTCCCTTGTCCAGCTGGCTGGACGCTTCCCCTGCCCTATCTCCATCAAAACACCGGCAATATTTCTCACCATGTGATGCAAAAAGGCATTTGCTGATAACTCTATCACTACGTGGTCTTCCTCTCGCACAACATTGATAAAATGCATTAATCTGTTTGGACTGTGAGACTGACACCCCTGCGCCCTATATGAAGAAAAATCATGTTCACCAACCAATGCTTGTGCTGCAATATGCATTTTCACTTCATCAAGCGAACTATAACACCATGTTACCTGACTTCGCATTAAAGCAGATTTCATTTGACGATTTAAAATAACATATCGATAAAATCGCGCTATCGCACTAAATCGGGCATGAAAATCATCAACTGCGTGTTTACTCCAAATGATACGGACATCCTCGGGTAAATTAGCATTGCCCCCCATAAGCCAACTTTTTAAATCACGCTTAACTTCTGTATCAAAATGCACTATTTGTTCCAGCGCATGCACACCAGAATCTGTTCTTCCTGCGCAATGAACCTTGATTGTCTGGTCTGCAACTTTACTTAAAGCTTTTTCTAATTCATCTTGAATGGTGCGTTGCGATTTCTGATATTGCCATCCAGAAAAATGACTCCCATCATATTCTATCCCTAATACAATTCTAGCCATTCATTCAATTAATACTTTTAAACCAACATCAACCCGATCAAACAGATCGACTATCTCTTTATTTTTCATCCGAATACAGCCATGAGATTCAGGTTTTCCGAGCATAAATTCATCTGGACAACCATGAATATAAATATATCGCCACGTTGAATCAACCTTTCCATAACGATTTTTCCTAGATTCCAAACCACCTAACCATAAAATACGCGTTAATACCCAATCTCTTTCAGGATAGTCTACCCCTAATTGGGGTGAATAAATTTCTCCTGTTGCTCTGCGACCTACAAAAACTGAATTTAATGGGGTTGAACCACCTATTTTTACTCTAACTTTGTGCCATCCAGTGGGCGTACATTCACTTCCCATTTTTTCACCAGCGCCATTTCTTGCAGTTGACACTGAATACACTCTATCAACCACTTTATTCACCACAATGCTTAGCTGCTGCTTTGCTATGGAAATATGTAAATAACTATCAGGAACAATCATTTTGTTTTTTCAAACAAAGCTATAGATTCCACATGTCCTGTTTGTGGAAACATATCCATTACACCCGCCTTTACTAGCTTATACTCCATCTCATTAACCAAAATTCCAGCATCCCGTGCTAATGTAGATGGATTACAAGAGACATACATAATCTGCTCAGGATCCCAATATTTTATATTGTGTAGAACCTCTGATGCTCCTGCTCTGGATGGATCGAGTAAAATTTTATTAAATTTTTGCTTTGCCCATCCCAACTTACTCACATCTTTTGTCAAATCAGTAGCAAAAAACTCAACATTTTCAAGACCATTACGCCTTGCATTTTCTTTTGCATGATTCACTAAAGGCAAATCGCCTTCGACCCCAACCACTCGACCTGCTTTGGTTGCCATAGGCAAAGTAAAATTACCTAAACCACAAAACAAATCCAGTACACGATCGTTTTCGTTTAAATCTAAAGTCTCCATCACTCGCGACACCATTTTTTTGTTGATCTCATAATTAACTTGAGTAAACATGGCGGGTTTGAACTTAAAATCTATTCCTTGATCAGGCAAAGCATAGCCAGGAATAATCTCTGGCTCACCTTTTATTGGTACAATCGTATCAGGCCCTTTTGACTGCAAACAAATGCTCATCTTGTGTTGCTGACCAAAAATACGCATACGCTCTTTATCTTCTGGCGTCGGTGGTTCCAACACTCTAAAAGCCAAAACACAATCTTCATCGCCAATTGCCACTTCAATCTGTGGTATTTTATCCTTGATCGTCAAACCACCGATCATTTCAGATAGCTCCATCAATTTTTTGCCCACAGAGGGATGCATCACTTTACAACTCTCAATTTCGGCCAAAAATGGATTTCTTCTCTCTCTGAATCCAACTAATACCCGTCCTTTTTTAGCAACATACTTAACACCCATCCGTGCTTTTCTACGATAACCCCAATAAGGCCCCGTTATAGGTTCCCATATCTGAGGAATTTCAACTTTTCCAATTCGACTAAATTGTTCAATTAATAAACCTTGCTTTAACTGAATCTGTTCTTCATTTTTAACATGCTGAAAACTACAGCCACCACATCGCCCAAAATGCGAGCATTCCGGCTCCCCTCTTATTTCAACACTTTGAATTATTTTCTCAACTTTACCTTCTGCATAATCCCGGCGACTATCTGTATAAATAAATTCTACTTCTTCACCGGGTAATGCTTCGTCAATAAAGACAACCTTTCCATCCACATGTGTTATTCCTCTACCATCATGGGCTAAAGATTCGATTAAAACTTTAACGGGATCTTCTGATAACTTTTTCTTCCTAGGTCTTCTACGCGCCATTTCTATTTGTATTTATTAAAGTTAATATGAAAATTATATTAGACAAAAATTAACTAGGAACGCCCTTATTGGCAAGCATATCGGCTTTATCGTTACCCGCATCGCCTGAATGCCCTTTTACCCATATCCAATTTATATTGTGTGGCTGAATCGCTGAATCTAACCTACGCCATAAATCTTCATTTTTTACCGGTTTTTTTGCTGCTGTTTTCCAACCTCTTTTTTTCCAATTCGTCATCCATTCTGTAATTCCCTGTAATACATATTTTGAATCTGTATGTAATTCAACAGTGCTTTGTTTTTTTAAGGCTTCCAAAGCCATAATGGCTGCCATTAATTCCATGCGATTATTAGTTGTAGATGATTCACCTCCATACAACTCCTTTTCATTTTCCTTGTATTTCAAAAACACACCCCAACCACCCGGCCCAGGATTCCCTTTACATGCCCCATCCGTATAAATAATTGTTTTTTCACTCATCTTTATTTTGCTGATTTTTTAAGATTGATGATTCTACTACTGTCACCGCTGAAACCAAAACAGGTTTCTTTCTTTTAATCGGTGTTAAAGGGATGAGGGTATATTGCCTTTTAACTGCTCTTACTGCATAAGCCATTGAAAGAAAAGTTCTCTTTCCTAATTTAAATTCCCCCAATTCTAAAACAGCTGAATCAATAGTAAATTCTGTTGTACTCTTAATTTCGAAATTTAATAATTTTAACCAATCTGCAATTCTTCTACGGGAAATAAAATAACCTTTCCAAGTGTCAGACATTTTTTTATTCCATAAAAACTGCATCCGTACCCACAAATTTAAGGGGTTAAAATTTAATATAATCACCTCTCCCTCCGGTTTTAATATCCGCTCTATTTCTCTCATCGTTTGAAATCTATTTACATCAAACTCAATTAAGTGAGGCAAAATGACTAAATCTATACTTTCACTTTGAATCGGTATTTTAAAAGATTGCCCTCTAATTTTTACTGCATCGGCGCAACCTCTACCCTTACCATCAAGAATACAGTACCTTTGAAATAAAGAACAATCGATAAAATCATCCTCCCACCCTACGCCACCTATCTGCAAGATAGTCTGTTTACAACCCACTGTTATTGAACGTCTTAGGAACTTTACTTCTTGCCTTAGCAACAATTTACCTTGCGGTGTTTCATAAAATGAAAATAAAAATTTTCTTTTCATAATTTAAAATAACATGGAAAAAAGCATATTATGATATACAATTAAAGTATTGAAAAAAATATACCAATATTATCAAAGGATGACTACATTTAATTCTATCAGGTCAATCAGTTACTTACTGTACTTAATCGTATTTATTACGACAGGATGTGCAGAAAAAACGACGACTCATGCCTTTTTTAATGAAGTTCCTCCAGCAGTTGAACACACTATCTATACTGAATCTAGCTTTACTGAACCAGTATTTAAAAAATTAAGCAGTCCAATCATAAACAAAATTAACCCTGCTGAGATTCTCTCTTCTTCAATAATAGAATCTACTACTAATTCTATAACAACAGAACCTGCTACTAAGCTTCCTATACATAACACTGTCTGGGATCGACTGCTTTCACTTTATGCACTGCCAAAAATTAAAAACCCTAGAATAGAGCATGAAATACAAAAATACCTTAAACATCCAGAGTTTCTAGGAAAAATACAACAACGCGCTGAACCTTATCTTTACTTTATTCTCGATGAAATTGAGGCGAAACAAATTCCGGGAGAACTTGCTTTACTTCCTATCGTTGAAAGCGCATTCAAACCCCATGCTATCTCAAAAAGCAAAGCATTAGGTTTATGGCAATTTATGCCTGCTACAGGTCGTTTTTTTGGACTCAAACAAAACTGGTGGTACGACGGCCGTAAAGACATCTATGCATCGACCCAGGCTGCAACAACCTACCTAAAACAACTCGGTACACTGTACGATAATGACTGGTCTTTAGCTCTGGCTGCTTATAATGCAGGAAAAGGAACAATAGGGAAAGCAATTAGAAGGAATAAGAGAAAAAACCTCACTACAGACTATTGGTCTTTGTCTCTTTACAAAGAAACAATGGACTATGTTCCCAAACTATTGGCTATTGCAGAAATATTTGCTAATGCTGAAAAATATAATATCCCCCTACACCCCATTCCTAACAAGCCCTATTTTTCAATTGTAAATACTGAAACCCAATTAGACCTGAATATGGCTGCTAAAATGGCAAATATGGGCACCGAGGATTTTTTATACTTAAACCCTGGTTTTAAGCGATCTATTACTGATCCAAATGGCCCCTTTCGCCTGTTAATTCATACCGACAAAGTAAAGACTTTTAAAAACAAGCTATCTCTGACTGCAAAAAATAATCGTATAGCAACCATTCAACATAAAATTAATGCTGGGGAAAACCTAGGTATCATAGCGAAAAAATACGGCACCTCATTAAATGCGCTGCGTCATACAAATCGTTTGGCCAGTAATAAAATACAAAAAGGACAGATTTTACTTATCCCCTCTTCTTCATCCATGTCAAAAGACATAACCAGCAAAAAGCTTTATACCGTTAAAAAAGGTGATACCTTTTGGAATATTGCCCGTCAATTTTCTGTACGTAGCAAAGATATTGCTAATTGGAATAATTTATCATTAAACAAAGCTTTACATCCCGGCCAACAATTGATAATTGAGGAAAGCTAGTAATGTGCATTACATTATGGTTGAATTTTTTTGCCCCCCTATCCAACCATCCTTCTAGCTTATAAATAAAAGTACAAATGACAAAACCTCTAATTCAGCCTGTTATTCTATCTTTCAGGTAACTTTTATCAACATGTTTAGGATCGTGCACAAAATAAGTTCGACAACACTCGCAGGATGCATGCTCCTTACTACTATTTCACTTATTCGAGGTTGCTATGTCTAAGAGTCATTCCATCAAGTCTGACGCTTCACCCTTAACAAATTCTCACGAAGAAAATCTACCAAAAGATGATCATTGTGTACAACAATTAAAAAAATATTGGTTTTGTCGTAGCCTGTTATTTTGTAATGGCGCCAAAAGACTGGCAAAAGAACTTTTTCATCAGGATGAAATCCTTGACTTGCTAGATTTCAAAAGAGATGAATTTGAAGATGTTAAGCCCACAGCCCAATACAAGAACATAAAAAAACGTTCTGAAAAGTCTTTAGATGTTTCCATTAATCGTCAAGGTACTCTGTTCACCAATATTCAGCAAATAAACCAACACTTCGGTCTGGATAATGTTGAAACTGAAATCATGTTATTTGCCACACTAATCGAGCTAGACCCAGATTACGGCAATTGCTATGATTTGTACGGACAACTCAGTAATCGTTATTTTTGTTCATTTTTAGCGCGTATTCTTGATATTCCAAATAAGCAAATTATTGAAGCTCTAAAAAAAGAAAACCTGTTACATCAATCCGGTTTATTAAAACTCAATTCTTCTGCCCGGGATATCGATTGTAAATTTGATCTTTTAAAAGGTTTTTGCAGTGCTCTGGATATTCCTCAGAAAAGTATCACTTCACTATTCTCTGACTTCATTACACCAGCACCAGACGCTAAATTAACACCAAAGCACTACCGTCATATTGAAAAAGATTATTCTCGCCTGTCCAGTTATCTGAAATCTGCTTGTGACAGCAAAATACCAGGCGCAAATATCTTAATCTATGGCTCCCCTGGAACAGGTAAAACTCAGTGGGTACGAACAGTATCAAATGAACTGGGTATTAAGCTTTATGAAGTGAGTGTAGAAGATACTGAAGGTGATATTTTATCTGGCAAAGATCGCGTAACGGCTTGCCAACTCGCCCAGAAACTTTTAGAAAAAGGGCATCATCAATGTATATTATTTGATGAAATTGAAGATTTATTTCAAGGTCAATACGATAGTCATCGCTCAACCTCTCAAACAAATAAAGGCTGGGTTAACCAATTACTTGAAAACAATGCAATCCCGACTTTTTGGCTATCCAATGACATAAGCATTATGGATGAAGCATTTCTGCGTCGATTTGATTTGGTCTTTGAATTGCCAGCACCTCCTCATTCAGTGCGAAAAAACATGCTTACAGAGGCATTAAAAGACACTTCCGTCAGTGAGCAATGGATTGATCGCATGTCTCATCTCGATCATCTCCCCCCCGCCATCATCAATCGAGCCACCCGTGTCAATGAAATTATTGGCGAATCAGATCCTGAATTAATAGAACAAAACCTGGAACAAATCATAGGCAATACTTTAAAAGCCATGGGACATAAACACCGAGCAATGAAGCCAACGACCTCTGATTTTTATGATCCAAACTTAATTAACACCAAAGCACCTTTAGATAAAATCAGCCACGGATTAAAGTTATCTGGAGTAGGTAGGCTGTGCTTTTTTGGCCCTCCCGGAACGGGGAAAAGTGCTTATGCAAAATACCTGGCTGAACACCTTGACATTCCACTAATAGCCAAACGAGCATCAGACATTATCGATTGTTATATTGGCAATACCGAAAAGAATATAGCTGCTATGTTTGAGCAAGCAAGAAAGGAAAAAGGATTGCTATTATTGGACGAGGCAGACAGTTTTTTGCGTGATAGAAAAAATAGTCGACAAAGTTGGGAAACCACTCAAGTCAATGAGTTGCTGGTACAAATGGAAAATTTTAACGGCATATTCATCTGCTCCACCAATCTAATGAAAGACTTGGATAGTGCATCGTTAAGGCGTTTTGACTTTAAGCTCGAATTTAATTATCTAAAATCAGCACAAGCATGGAAACTGCTAGAAGGGTATCTTGATGAAACACTCTCTAATCTTTCTGCTCACAAAAAAGAACATTTGAAAAATAAATTGGAATCGATTGAACATCTAACTCCAGGAGATTTTGCTGCCGTAAAAAGAAAGCTCACTGTTTTAGGAGATACTGAAGATCCCAGCTCGTTTGTAAAAGCCCTTGAAGAAGAAGTCAGCTTTAAAGATGAAAGCTCTAAAAGAGCTATTGGTTTTAACGCTGAATTTTAAACCTTCTTAATTCATGGAGTATCAATGAGGAGTAAGCAACCGCTCCTCCATCAAGGGCTTAACCAGTAATAGTAGTATCTGGATCAATAACCAACTGATTTTTAAAGTCATTGTTTATCACAACGTTTCCAATCAGCTTCACATTTGAGCTAAATTTAACATCACCTAAAACTGTTAACTTTTTACATTCAAGTAAATCAGGAATACCATCTGGAAAACGTGCTTGTAAGTCATCTATTTTTTTATAGTATTTAGTATCTAATTCAACGACGATAAACCCTTCTTTACGTTCAGGATTAGTGACCACCAAACTATTTTCATCTAATATAAATGCATTGGACCAAAGCCCTAATAACTCATTAGTTGTTTTGATGGGTGTAAATCGAGTTTTGGGAATACGCAATGCAATAGAATCTTCAAAATTTGATATAGCTGCACCCATTGCCGTTTCCATTTGTATGACTTTAGGGCTTGTCGGGTCACGTGGATCTAATGTTTTATTGTTCTGGATTAAAGGTAAATTTATAATTCCATGATTTGCATCGACAAGCTCTTTTAATCGATCAAGTCTAATCCATAGATTATTGGTATTAAAATATTTATATTTACCGATGTCCTGAAAACTTTCTTCATCCTCTTTATGGCATTGAGCAGATTCTCTAAGTAATAATCGTCCATCCAGTTGCTGGGCTAAATGCCCCCCTTTTTTATCTGCCTCAGTTCTATCGGCCACTTCCATCATAAAGGATGCATCCTGTTCAGCAAAATAACCAAGTATCGATAGATCCATATTGGCACCTAAATTATCCGAATTGGAAATAAATGCGTACTTAATTCCTTCTTTTAAAAGCTGATTTAAAATACCGGATGATTGGAGTGCAGTATAAATATCACCATGTCCAGGTGGACACCATGTTTTAGAGAAATCTTTTGGCCAATCTGCTGGCTGGTGATTATCAGCCAGAATTTTAGGCACTTTATTTTGTACAAATGTAAGTGGAATGCCCTTTTGACCTTGCAGTAATTGCTGATGTTTATCTAGCACCTCTCGTGTATCGCTTTCGGTACTAAATGAATTCATAAAAACCAATGGTAAATCACTAGAAAAATTATTGCGTTGAGATATAACTTGCTTGATTATGATTTCTAAAAAACTCAAATTCTCTTTTGCTGGAAGTAGCGATTTTGCTTTTTCTAAGCCCATCCCTGTGCCTAAGCCACCGTTCAACTTAATCATGACTGCTTCGTTAAGTACGTTTTCACCTTTTGCACTAAAGTCAGGTAAAGATTCTATATCTGCAACATCTAGAGCAGGTTGAATATCATCTTCACGAATAACACTTTCTTCACCTGCTGCCATTTTTTCATATTGAGATAAAAACACATCAATGCATAATTGAGGTAGATTTTCTTTTAACATGAGTTGAGTTATCTTATGTTTTATATCTTTAGTCATATCAATAAAAGGCTATTTGTTTAACAAAAAGAATTTGTTGAAGCTAGGGTTCTCTAAATTTATAATCGTTATGTATCCTATCACATAAGGTTTTTAATTTCGTATAGTTTCTGCATGCCACATTTGATACTCTAAAGCCTAAATACTTAGGATACGATAACTTAAGATTTTATCTAGCAAAGTATTTCCAAATAACAACTTTGCTTATTTTGTTCCGGTGTGATTAAATTTAGCAATACTTCGCAGACCGTTAATCTTTTGTTTCGCTCTGCTTCGTATTTTTGTTAGGTTCTGTAGCAATACCTCACTACGAAATCTACCCAACAATAACTAAAGAGGTGACAATTTGGAGATATTGATATGAATAGTCTAACAGCGCTCTCTGTGAGTATTGGTGTTTTGGCTGGACTTGCAACTTTTTTGGCAGTAGGACCACTTGCCGGTGTATTTTTTATTTGGGCAGCAACTATTTCATGGGCCGCTTATTTTGCATTAGGGGGTGACGACGATGCTGCAAAAAATATGGCTATCTGTGGTGTTTTTGGTGTCTTCATGGCATGGTATGCCGCTGTTCAGCTAACAAATATTTCAGCTGACGCTACATTAGGTTTCCCAGCAATGGCAGCCATTGTTGTTACCATTTCTGTTATCGTTTCCTGCCTTGCAGCAAATCTAAAAGTCCTGTCATGTATACCTGCTACAGTACTAGGCTATTCTGCTACTTTTGCTTATATGCTACAAACTCCAGATATTCTATCCAAAGATGTTTTATTAGCTGTTGCCTGGAATAACCCTCTTATCGTCATAAGCTTTTCACTTATTGTCGGTATTGGTCTTGGAATTGCCTCAGCAAAATTAGCTGGTAAATGGACAACTATAGCTGATTAATAAAATATAATTATGAGTAAAGTTGAGTTAACAAACTTAGCTCAACTTACTTTTTTAATCTTCTAAACTCCTTATCATTTAGGCTCTGTAATGTGAGTCAATATAGCGCTCAACTAACGCTTGAAACTCTTCGGCTATTCTATCGCCCTTTAGCGTTACGGTTTTGACACCATCCTCATAAACGGGCGCAACGGGACTCTCTCCAGTACCTGGTAAACTAATCCCGACATTTGCATTTTTGCTTTCTCCTGGACCATTCACAACACACCCCATCACAGCCACTTCCATTTCTTCGACACCTTTATATTTTTCTTTCCAAATAGGCATATGTGATCGTAAGAAAGATTGAATTTCCTGCGCTAGTTTTTGAAAGTAGTCGCTGGTTGTTCTACCACAACCTGGACAGGCAATTACCATAGGAGTAAATGCCCTAAACCCCATTGTTTGCAACATTTCCTGTGCAACAACAACCTCGGTAGTTCTACAACCTCCAGGTTCAGGCGTTAATGAAATACGAATCGTATCCCCAATGCCTTGTTGCATCAAAATTGATAAAGCGGCAGATGATGAAACAATACCTTTAGAACCCATCCCTGCTTCTGTTAACCCTAAATGTAATGCATAATCACAACGATTGGAAAGATCTTGATAAATACTAATTAACTCTTGCACATTACTAATTTTACAAGATAAAATTATTTTGTCTGCGCCCAAACCATATTCCTCAGCTTTCGCAGCACTCTCCAAAGCAGAAATAACAATTGCTTCGCGAGTAATAACAGGAAGTTCTTCTGGATTTTCTTTTAATCTATTTTCATCCAATAAACGTGTAAGAACGGATTGATCTAAACTTCCACCATTGACACCAATCCGGACGGGTTTATCATATTGACAAGCAAACTCAATCATTTGCTGGAACTGTGGATCACGTTTTTTACCGCGCCCCACATTACCTGGATTAATTCTATACTTTGCTAAAGTTTCAGCACATTCTGGATACTTTCCTAATAGTTTGTGCCCATTAAAATGGAAATCACCTACTATGGGAACAGAAAACCCTTTCTGCACTAGTTTATTATTGATTTCAGGAACGGCTTTGGCTGCCTCTTCAGTATTGACAGTGACTCTTACAAGTTCAGAACCAGCGATAGATAACTCCATGATCTGTTTAACTGATTTTTCAACATCTGCGGTATCTGTATTGGTCATTGATTGAACTACGATAGGCGCACCTCCACCAACTTTTATATTTCCAACCATCACTGGATGAGTTTTTTTTCTAGGGCTAATTGACATAATGATGTATTTGGGGGTCGAATAATTTTAACCTATGCTTTCTTAACAAAATAGCAATTTAATACTATAATTATACTCGTTGTTATCAATCATGTATCAACGAAAATAATACTTCTTGAAAATATATTCCCCCCCTGCTGGAAAATGGATTTTTTCAAACAGTTTTTATTGGAGAAGGCTATAGATTGCTAGTAACAAAGAAATGTCCTAGAATACAAGCATGTGACAACTAAACCAAAATCATCTCCCAAAGAAAACTTCATTCGCAAGAGATTTAAACCAACTAAACATACAAGAGTCATTTTCAGGTGAAAAAAAAACGTTATAAGTACAGAAAGAAGAAAAAAAGTAGCAAAAAATATATTTTCCCACTTATTATTTCTTTAATTTTATCAATACTTGCCTCAATTGTTTTTTACTGGATTTACCTAGAAATAAACGAACCCAAATTTGCAAAAAAGTGGTCTATAAACAGAGCTGTAAATTTTGGTAATATTAACTTACCCGAAGATGAAGGCTATCATTCTAATAAAATGGAATGGTGGTATTACAACGGGCATTTAGTTACAAAATCAGGAAAGAAATACAGCTTCCATTTCACAACTTTCCTATTAAACAATGTCATGACTCATACGGTCTTTCATAGCTCATTAAGTGACCACCAACAAGGATTACACTATATTGCTCAGAATCGAACTGCGGGGAATTCTTCAACAGGCGTATTAAATGGATTTGATTTTAAACAAAATAGCTGGTTAATGAAGGGGGGCAATGGTCTTGACAGAATAAAGGTTGAAAACGATCAATTTTCTTTTGACCTAAAACTGGAAAGTACTCAATCACCTATTTATCATGGAAATGATGGGATTATTTCCCTTAGCTCTAATGAAAGTAGTTATTATTATTCACGTACACGCATGAATACTTCAGGGGTTTTAAAAATAGGAAGTGTAGAAGAACCAGTAACTGGTGTTTCCTGGTTCGATCACCAATGGGGAGATTTTTCAACTGTCAATTTGTCTTGGGACTGGTTCAGCATACAACTTGATAACGGGATAGATTTAATGCTCTACCGGCTACGGGATAAAAGTGAAAACCCAGTACTTTATCAAGGAAGTTTCACCAAACTAGGGAGGACAGAAATTTTGAATGATGCCGATTTTATCATCACTCCAAAAACCAAATGGATTAGCAAAAAAACGACTATTACTTATCCTGTTTCCTGGAACATAAAAATTCCTAAAAAAAATATAGACATAAACATTCAAAGCATTCTGAAAAATAGTGAATTTGATGCTAAAATTACAACTTACAATACCTATTGGGAAGGAGCAAGTCGAATTAGTGGTACTCATACGGGCAATGGTTTTGTTGAACTAAATGGAATCAAACCATAAAATACTAAAATATTCAAATCTCCAAAAACTGAAGGAATAATTCAATTTGTTTGAAAATATACTTGTTGTTTGCATCGGAAATATTTGCCGAAGCCCAATGGCAGAAGCATTGTTAATAGAATCTTTAAAAAACAAAAAAAATCATGGCATAAGCTCTGCAGGACTTGGTGCGCTCGTCGGACACAGTCCAGATAAAACAGCAATTGAACTTATGAAGGAAAAGGGAATTGACATATCTGACTACAAAGCAACACAAATTAATCACAAGCTAATCAGGAAATCTGATCTAATTTTGGTTATGGAATCTAAACATAAAGAAATTATTGAAAATATGGATCCCAGTGCAAAAGGAAAAGTTTTCAGGATAGGAGAATGGGGTAAATTTGATATAGCAGATCCGTACAGAAAAGATCGAAAAGTATTTGAAGAATCTCTGAATTTAATCGAAACAGGTGTTTCAGAGTGGGTAAAGAAATTTAATTGATTTATAATCAATTTTCCTCTATGTTTACTATAAACAATACACCATCTAATATTATTAAGGAAAAAATAATGCGATATAATTTTTTAATATTACCTTTCATTTTAACTGCAATATCTGGATGCTCAGTAGTCCCAGGCATGCACATGAGTCCATTTTCTAATGAATCCAGCCTTGAAATGCCGGTGACAGAAAATAATAAAACAGTATTAAAAACAGTTAACATCCACCCTATCACTGCTCAGCTTATTATTGACATAGAAAAAAATATTGATAGCCGTAGTTTAGGAGCTAACAACGTGGCCAATCATTATTTTGACTACCGAATTGGGTCGAACACCATTAAGGGCACACCAGAAAAAGAATACTACAAGCAATATCTCGTTGGTCCTAGAGATATTCTCACAATCACCGTATGGGAACATCCAGAATTAACAATTCCTGCTGGTGAATTCCGATCTGCAGAAGCAGCTGGCAATATTGTTGGAGAAGATGGGAATATATTCTATCCTTATGCTGGTGTTGTTAAAGCGGCTGGAAGAACTGTTGAAGAAATTCGAACAGAATTAACTCGAAAATTATCTAAATACATTGAACGAGTGCAGCTTGATGTACGAGTTGCATCATACCGTAGTCAGCGCGTTTACGTAGCGGGAGAGGTAAAAACGCCTGGCATTCAACTCGTTAAAGATATTCCATTAACAGTCTTGGAAGCCATCAGTAATGCAGGTGGCGTCACTGCAAATTCAGACCGTCGAAACATCACCTTAACTCGAGACGAAAAATCATACAGCATCAATTTATTAGCACTCTATGAAGGTGGGGATACAAGTCAAAATGTTTTACTTAAACACGGTGATGTACTAAATGTACCTGATAGAGAATTTAACAAGATTTTTGTTTTAGGTGATACGGCAGGATCAGGAACGGGCTCAGCAAGGTCTCGCAGTATTTTCATGAACAAGGGAAGAATGACGCTAACTGAAGCTATTAGTGACGGTGGAGGTACTGACCAGCAATTTTCAGATCCAGCTAGAATCTTTGTTTTTAGAGGTGGGCTTGGAAAATCTCAGGTTTTTCACCTCAATGCTAAATCGCCTGATGCATTAATATTAGCAGATCGTTTTCCTCTGCAACCCCGAGATATTATTTATATTAACCGTGCTGAAGGTATGCGCTGGAATCAAATTATCGAGCAGATTACACCTACAGTTAATTTGTTAAATATATTTGATTCTGCCCCCACTTTATCACCCCTCATAAGATAATTAAGCTACGGCTCAAAATTTAGCACCAAAGGCTGTCTTTAGCAATAGAATAAAAGACAGTCTTTGGGCATTACTTAATCTTAAGTAAACGCGTAAAGAACTACAAATTGAAATATTCTGAATAGTTACTATACTTCTAGAAAAACTCTCTGATTAGGTCATCAAAGTAAAATGATCAAAATATTTATTTCTTACTATACCCTCAGTATAAACCTCTTAAACTCAAGCCAAACTAATGACAGATAATTTTTCAACTATCGACCAATCTGATAATTACCAAAATCAAGAAAACGATGAAATAGATTTAAGAGAACTAATTGGCACCCTGCTTGGTAATAAATGGCTAATCATTGCAATAACCACATTCATAACACTCCTGGGTTTAGCAAAGGCCATCATAGACACCCCAATCTATAAAGCCGACGTCATGATGCAGGTTGAAGAAAGCTCTCAACCTCTTGGTAATTTAGAGCCTATGATGGAGATACTAAATACTAAACTTCCCGTAGAGGCAGAAATAGAAATAATAAAATCCAGAATGGTCTTAGGCTCAGCTATTACTAGTTTAAATAAGCAAATTATTGCCCAGCCCAACTATTTTCCCGTAGTAGGTGAAACGATAGCCAGACGATTTAATTTACGAAATAAAAATAAAATTTCTGCTCCCTTATTCGGACAAGCTAAATATGCCTGGGGAGGAGAACAAATTAAAGTCGATACTCTTGATCTACCTTTAAGTTGGATAAATGGTCCAGCACTAACATTAGTTACAGGAAATAATGGAAATTTTAAGGTAATCGATATAAATGAACAATTAATTACCGAAGGTAAAGTAGGAAAACTGGTAAGCAAGACAATTTTAGATGAAGACAGCCCTCTTCGCTTATTTGTTTCACTGCTAAAAGCGAGACCTGGTACTACCTTTACATTACTAAAACAGTCTAAAGCCAATGCAATTGATAAGTTGAGTCAAAATTTATCAGTTTCTGAGAAAGGCAAAGGCTCAGGAATTCTTAGCCTCACGATAGAATCTCCATCACCTACTCAAGCAATGCAGGTTTTAAATAATATTGCTAATATTTATGTCCGTTTAAACGTTGAACAAAAATCTGAAGAATCCCAAAAAACTCTGGAATTTCTGGACAAGCAATTGCCCATGATTAAAAATCAGTTAGAAGCGGCAACGACTGCATTAAATGAATATAGATTACAAAGAGGTTCTATTAACCTTGAAATCGAAACTCAAAGTATTTTAGAAGAAGTCGTAGCTAAAAAGACTCAAATAACATTATTGCAACAACAGCGTGATGAATTACGTCGTAACTTCACATCTTCCCACCCTTCTGTGGTTGCAATTGACAAACAAATCAATCGATTAGAAGCTCAAATGAAAAATAACAATAGCAAAATAACAGAACTCCCAGAAACTCAGCAAATAATCCTCAGGCTTTCTAGAGATGTCCAGGTAAATACTGAATTGTACACAACACTGCTCAATCATTCACAAACCATTAAAGTTGCTAAAGCGGGTACTGTCGGTGATGTAAGGATAATAGATCATGCAATAATACCCACCATTCCCATTAAGCCCAAAAAAGCACTCATTGTAGCCGTAGCATTTATTTTAGGCCTTATATTAAGTATAGCAACCGCATTTATTCGCAAAGCACTCAGTCATGGCATAGATGATCCTGACATAATCGAAAAACAATTAAACATCCCTATATATACAACAGTTTCACACAGTGCTCTACAACAAAAAATATCCACTCGACAGAAAAACAATAAACAATTCCAAAATTCCCCTGCGTTACTTGCTTTGGAAGATGAAGATGATTTAGCAATAGAAAGTCTACGTAGTTTGCGAACAACCTTACACTTTGCATTTCTGGAAGCAAAAAATAATATCATCATGATCACCGGCCCTAGCCCAGGAATCGGGAAAACGTTTATATCAACTAATTTAGCCGTCGTTCTGGCAAGCTCTGGCAAGAAAATATTATTAATTGATGGAGATTTGCGCAAGGGATACATAAACAAAACACTAGGTGTAGGCAGGGAAAATGGCTTATCAGATCTCATTTCTAAAAATCTATCTCCAGATGAAGCAATTAGAAATATAGAGGATACAACCGTTGACTTTATACCTACCGGAGAAATCCCTCCAAATCCATCAGAACTCTTAATGCACGAACGATTTGGAGAATTGCTTGAATATTTCAGTCCACAATATGATCATATCATCATAGATTCCCCTCCTGTGCTAGCAGTTACAGATGCCTGCATAATCGGTCGTTTGACAAGTGCAAATTTACTGGTGGTCAAAGCAGGTCAACATACATTAAGAGAATTGCAGCAAAGCATCAAGCGATTCAAACAAAATGATGTAGTCATTAAAGGCGTGGTATTTAATGATATACCATCATCTGGTTACGGATATGGCTACGGCTACGGCTATGGAAAATATATTTATCAATACAATTATCAGCAATCGTGATCCTTTGTTAATATTTAAAATGGAAAAAATTTAATGAAAAAAAACAATATTGTTTGGCATTTACATCATGTGACCAAAGATGAACGAGCTAAACAAAAAAAGCAGAGACCTTGTATTCTTTGGTTTACAGGACTTAGTGGATCGGGAAAATCAACAATAGCAGGGGCTGTTGAACAAAAATTATTTGAACTAGGCCATCACACTTATCTACTGGATGGCGATAATGTTCGGCACGGTTTGAATAAAGACCTTGCTTTTTCAGATAACGACAGAATTGAAAATATCCGCCGTATAGGCGAATTATCAAAATTAATGATTGATGCTGGCTTGTTAGTCATGACTGCCTTTATTTCCCCTTTTAAAGTAGATAGAAGAACCGTTAGAGATTTAGTTCAGGATCATGAGTTCATTGAAGTTTACATGAACACCCCCATTGATGAATGTGAACGTCGAGACCCAAAAGGTTTATACAAAAAAGCCAGGAAAGGTGAAATTAAAAATTTTACCGGCGTAGGTTCTGCCTATGAAATCCCTGAGGCACCTGAAGTCCTAATAAATACGGTTTCGTTAAGTATTGAAGAGTGTGCAGACCAAGTCATTAACTATTTAAAAGAAAATAAAATTATTAATTGAGAAATTGAGTGAGTAAACAATATATAGATGTATTTAACGGGGATGCTGACGGGCTTTGTGCTCTAGTTCAACTTCGAAGAGACAATCCTCTAAGTTCAAAGCTTGTCACTGGTACTAAACGCGATATAAGTTTATTAAAACGAATTCAAACAGGTGAAGAAAAACACATTACTGTTCTTGATATTTCCTATGAAAAAAACACCGATGATGTTAAACGCTTGCTCGATCAAGGAGCAATCATAGACTATTTTGATCACCATAAAACAGGTGAACTTATTTCTCACGAGAATCTAAGCCTTCATATTGATTTATCAGCAGATACCTGTACTTCATTAATTGTAGATGAACAACTACAAGGTCGCTACCGTAGCTGGGCAATTACAGGAGCATTTGGTGATAATTTAACAAATATTGCACAATCATTAGGATTAAAATCAGGCTTTAGTGAAGATGAAATAAACCTATTAAAACAACTTGGAACTTACCTAAATTATAACGGTTACGGATCAAGCCTAGATGATCTTTTTTTCAACCCCGAATTACTTTTTACAAAATTACAAGATTTTGATAATCCCTTTGATTTTATAAAAAAAGACGGTGAAACTTTTAATACATTGGCAACGGGTTACCAAGAAGATATGAGCAAAGCGAATCATGTACTAGCAACTCTCACAACTGATGATGTTGCTATCAAGTTACTGCCTAATGAAAAATGGGCTCGTCGAGTTAGTGGAGTTTTGGGAAATGATCTGGCAAACAAATCTCCAAATAGAGCACATGCCATCATTACCGAAAAAGACAATAATGACTATCTTGTTAGCATACGTGCTCCGTTAAACCGAAAAAATGGTGCTGATTTATTAGCAAGTCAATTTCCCACCGGAGGTGGCAGAAAAGCAGCTGCAGGTATTAACAACTTACCCAAGGATCAGCTAGCGTCTTTCACAAAAGCAATGGAAGTACAATTTTCACTGGAAAATTAATGGATTGTGATAGAATTCGTGAGTAACTGTTTTTCAACTGAACAAACTACTGGAAATCAAATATGAAAATAAAGGTTTTAGGATTGTTAATCGCTGCTATTATTTCTACACCCCTAACAGCTTTCGCCAATAGTGATGACAACAAATATCCAGCAGCAAACTTTGAACCCAAAGTAATTTATGCGGATGAGTCAGCAACAAATAGCTCATCAAAGGATGCTAATTTCCCTGCTGCCAACTTTGAACCGAAAGTGCTTTATGTTGATGCATCAGCTACATCGACATCGAGTAATTCAAAAGGTGAGAAATCAGTATTTGATCCAAAATACCCTGCAGCTAATTTTGAGCCAAAAATTATTTATCCTTAATAGACTTTTATACTAACAATAAAATCAACCAAAATATCATAACTTTACAGGATAATTATGTAACGATGTATTGCTTTCTTTCAAAGAATAGACAAGATTAATAAAAAAACTGTCTATTCTTTGACGTTTTCTTTAAACAGACTAGACTTAAAAAGACAGTCTATTTATTGAGAGCAATATGAATGTATTATTTAAAAACATTCCAATAGGAATTAGAGATTATGAGCTTGCTGAGTTAATAAAGTCTACTTTTAAAACAAATCATATTAAAGAAAAAGGCTTATCACTTTCAGTTGATGGAATTAGTATGCTGGAAATTCAAGATAACTTCACGCACCCTATTGAACAATTTGGCATAGTCAGAATATCTTCTTATGAAGTTGCAAAAGAAGTCATTAAACAATTTAATGGTCGTGTTGTTCAACAATATCAAATAACAACGAGAGAATATCACACTCGCTCAGCTAGTAATGACCCTCGTATCAATAATCATACCCCCAAAGAATTTATAGAAAAAAGAATGGGAGATAGAAGAAAATCGACCTTGGTTTTTTCAAGGCGGGTATAGCTATAAACCTAACCTCTTACCGCACCAAGTAATGAATCAAATAAAGAACTGGCTGTCGAAATAGCTTGTGCCGCTGCCTGATAAGACTGCTGAAATTTAATTAGATTTGCCGCCTCTTCATCCAAATTAACACCTGAAACATTTTCCCGCGCTTCATTAGCTCTTTCTAACAAAGACTCCTGTGCTGTTGCACTTATATTAGCGGCATGAGTTAAGCCTCCCACTTTTGAAACGACTTGACCGTATGTTTCCTGAAAACTTGCCGTTCCTCCCAACATTGAGGATTTATTCGATAAAGCAGCTAAGCTCAGTGCATTTCTATTATCTCCAGGCATAGCCCCAGGCAATAGCGTCACACCATCTGCATCCAGATTTGTTGCTGCTGCAATTTTACGGGGATCTGTCGTATTCAACGTTAGATTATTAACAGCCTGATAAGTCGGTCTAATAAAAAATTGGTCATCCACAGCCGGAACAGAATTAATTTCTAAAGTAATACCCGGTAATTTATCTGTTGGATTTGTCGGCGTCAATATAGCAGGCGAACCAGCCGACGCTGTGAGAGAAATAACCGTTTCATCACTCATTCGGGTCAATGTATAGCTGGCACCATCATATTTCAATAAATAGTCACTGGTATCCAAATCAGCATTACTTGCTCCTGTCGGATTGGTATTGATATTATTAAATGCTGCTCTTACGGTCGCTGTACTGGTATTTGTTGACACAGCTATTGCAGGGACTTCTGTGACTCCATTAAATTTAAAAAAAGCTTGCCCTGGATTTCCATCTAAGTCAAAACCTGTTTCATGCACGGCATTAACTTCCATTGCAATTCCAGCAGCTATTGCACCCAATTTCTGTTGAACAGGCTCTAAAACTTCATCTCTAAATCGTAATGCCCCAGCCAATTTTCCTCCCGAAATTCGATTGGTAATGACCTGTGGCTCATCCCCTTCTGGAATCAAAATAATATCAAGCTTAGTCGGATCAAACTCATGACTTTGAACCCCCATCTTAGTTGCCACCCCGTCCATAACCAATGATTGACCATTATTCATCACCACAGTGACCATTCCACTATCCTGCGGAATAACCGTCACATCAACCAATTCTGATAATTTTTTTAATAATGTATCGCGCTTGTCCATTAAGTCATTAGGTTCTTTTTGTCCATTAACCCTGCCTAAATCAGCACTAATTCTTTTATTTAGATCAGCAATACCCTCTGTATACGAATTGATAGTTTGTGTCATTGTTTTTAAATCAGAATTGATCTGAGCTTTTAACTCTTCAAATCGTCCTCCAATAGTTGCAAAACGATGAGATAAATTGTTTGCTTCACTCAACATCACTTCCCTGACGGCTACTGATGAAGGATCATTTGCAACATCATTCACTGAATTAAAAAAACCTTGAATGACAGGCTCCATTCCTGTTGCTGGATCAGCCAATAAATTATCAACTTGAGAAGCATAACTTTTATAGTGATCCACCTCGCCAAAAGCAGAGGTACTTGAACGTAATTGCCCGTTAATAAACTGATCGTAACTGCGGGCAATATTGGTGGTTTTTACACCCGTCCCCATATATCCCGCACCCGAAAATTCAGGTAACGTCGTCGCCAACTCAACGCGTTGTCTGCTGTAGCCTTCGGTATTAACATTTGAAATATTATGACTGGTCGTTTCTATTGATCGCTGAAAAGCGTTCAATCCCGATACCGCAATACCTAGCATTCCACTCCCCATCAGCTATCTCCTCTTAAAGTAGTTTGCATTGCAACCTGTTCTGGTTGCTTATTTGTCATTAGCTGGCTTTGAAATATTTTCATCACTTTTTTAGCGTACTTAGGGTCTGTTGCATAACCTGCTTGTTGTAACGCCTGCATATATTTTTCAGGTTGTTGTACCGCATTAAGAGCAGCTTTATAACGAGGATTCGTTTTGATAAATTCGACATAATTATCAAAACTGTCCTGATAAGAGTCATACGATCTAAAACCGGCTATTTCTTTAATCGCAACACCATCCTTAAATTCTACAGTAGACACCTTTGCTTGCTTTCCCTGCCATGACTTATCGGCTTTAATATTAAACAGGTTATGGCTACTATGTCCATCACTTGATTTTATAATCAATTTACCCCAGCCCGTTTCCAATGCTGCTTGAGATATTAATACATTTGCATCCACATTTAGTTTTTTTGCCGCCTGTTCCGCGTAAGGGCGCAGTTGATTGATAAAATCTTCTGCTGAATCAATACCATCCTGTTCTTGATTATTCACAGCCGCAATAGTAGTCTCAGATACCGCTAAACTATCTCGAATCATAGACTGCCTTTCATAATCAGCAATACCCTGATTTTTACTAACTGCCACCGATTCATCTGGACTTAATTGCTTAGCAATTAAATCTGCCAAGCCAATACCTTGTTTACCTGCTAAGTGTACGGATAATTCTTTATCGTACATATCCTGATAAAAATCACTTTGACTACTATCAAAAATACCATCAGCCAATTTTGCCTGCCGCATACTCTTTAACATCATCCCAACAAAAACAGATTCAAACTGTTTTGCCACTTCCTTAATAGCTTCTGGCGATTTTCCTTTTGCTTCATTTTTTAATTTAGCAAGCGCATTAAAATCAGTATACGAATTAGCTTGGTCAATATTTAGCATGACTTTGCCTTTAGATGATAATCAATTCAGCACGCAAAGCACCAGCTGATTTTAATGCTTCAAGAATGGCAACCAAGTCACTTGGGCCAGCACCCACTTTATTGACCGATTTAACAATTTGATCCAGTGTGACCCCAGGATTAAACACAAACATGTGATTTCCCTCTTCCTCTACTGTTACTTGAGACTGAGGCGTAACAGCCGTGTTTCCTGCAGCTAAAGCATTTGGCTGAGTGACTTGATTATTTTCACTAATCGTCACAGTCAAACTGCCATGAGATACAGCTGTTGGCTGAACTCGAACATTACCGTTTATCACAACCGTTCCAGAACGCGAATTAACAATAATTCTCGCCGGTGCATCATCCGGTACAACCTCTAGGTTTTCAATTAAAGAAGCAAAAGAAACACGTTGGGACGGATCTAAAGGCGCACTGACTTTTACCGACGTTGCATCAATCGCTTTCGCTGAGTTGGGCCCTAATGTTTCGTTAATAACCTCAACCATGCGATTTGCCGTGGTAAAGTCAGAATTATTTAAATTAAAAATCAGTGAATTTCCCTGATTAAAAGGAGATTTAACTCGCCTCTCAACCGTCGCACCATTGGGTATTCGCCCTACTGATGGATTATTAACCGTAATTTTTGAACCATCTTTACCCGAAGCACTTAATCCACCCACCACTAAATTACCCTGAGCAATCGCATAAACATTTCCATCAGCTCCTTTCAAAGGACTCATTAATAGTGAACCACCACGTAGACTCTTAGCATCACCAATGGAAGATGCTGTCACATCAATTTTCTGCCCCGGCTTTGCAAAGGCTGGTATATCAGCATGCAACACCACAGCGGCAATATTTTTTGATTTTGGATCAACACCGGGCGGCAAAGTTATGCCGAGTCTTGCCAACATACTTCGCAAACTTTGACCCGTAAATTTTGTTTTATCTCCCGACTTGTTCAAACCTACAACCAGACCATAACCAACCAATTGGTTGCTTCTAACGCCCGCAATAGAAGCTAAGTCTTTAATCCGCTCGGCATTAACGGGCTGACTAATCAGTAATATTAGTAATATCAAATATTGCATTTATATACCTTTAAAATGGAAATGCCGGACTTAGAAAAAACTTGGAAAACCAGCCTAATTTACTGGAGTTAGCAATTGCTCCATCACCTGTGTACATAATGGTCGCATCTGCTACCTTACCGGAAGAAATAGTATTTGAAGCGGAGACATCTATCGGTCTTACAATGCCGGATAAGCGAATATATTCACTTCCATCATTTAAAGTAACCCGCTTTTCTCCTCGAACACGCAAATTTCCATTGGGAAACACATCAACCACCGTAACGGTTATGTTTCCCTTTAAACTATTGCTTTGGTTAGCCTTTCCTTCTCCTTCGAATTTATGATTTGAGGCGAGTGTTACACTTAAATCTTTACCAAATAAAATTGATGGATCAATTCCAGCAATATTAGGGGCTGTAACAGAGGTAGAGTTGTTTTTTGAAGCATCAAGATCCGCTTTTTTCTTTGCCTTAGTGTCTTCTTCTAAAATAACAGTCAATATATCACCCATTCTTCTAGCGGTATGATCTTCAAATAAACGCACATCATATCCAGCCTGATAAATTGAACCTGTAAGCTTCTGTGGTGGTCTCAAATTAGCCGGTTGAACAGGAGCAAAGGCAGGATCTCTTTTTGGTAATGTCTCACAGCCAGTCAGAACAGTCAGTGCAAGACTGACTACAACTATTTTCTGTAATAGCGTCATAATAGATTACCTAGTTAAAGTTGCTGAGAAACATAGGACAGCATTTCATCAGTCGTTGAAATCGCTTTAGAGTTCATTTCATAAGCACGCTGAGTTTCTATCATGCTAACTAACTCTTCAACCACGTTGACATTGGATGTTTCTAAAGAACCTTGATAAACAGTACCAAATTCATCTTCTCCGGGAGTCCCAATGACTGGAGCACCACTAGCAACAGACTCGGTATATAAATTTTCTCCAATGGGATTAAGTCCAGATGGATTAACAAAATCTGCCAATTGTATTTGCCCCAATTGAACAGCACCACCCGCACCAGGCTGTTGTACAGAAACCGTTCCATCACGCCCAATAGAAACGCTGATCGCATCACTAGGTATCGTGATATTAGGTTCTATCGACATACCACCCGAAGTAACCAATTGCCCCGTTGAATCTAATTTAAAAGACCCATCACGAGTGTAATTTATTTCACCATTTGGCATTAAAACCTGAAAGTACCCTCTTCCACTCACTGCAACATCAAGGGAATTATCAGTTTCCTGCATATTCCCCTGACTGTGCAGTTTTTCAGTGGCAACGGTTCTAACACCAGTGCCCAGTTGCAAACCTGTGGGTAATTCTGTATTTTGAGTTGTCTGAGCACCAACTTGACGAATATTTTGATAAACTAAATCTTCAAATATAGCTCTGGATTTTTTATAGCCAGTAGTATTGACGTTAGCTAAATTGTTGGCAATCACTGCCATTCTTGTTTGTTGGGCATCTAAACCAGTTTTGGCAACCCATAAAGCACGTTCTGTCATATATACTATCTCCTAGTGACAATTTATTGCCGTCTACGTGATGGATAGCATTTACTATGCCATTTACCCTCCAATTTACACTTCCGCATGAATGTATTTTCATTTGGTATTGTTGATCAAGTTAACGTAATCATAAATCAATAAGCAAAAAACAGGCTCTTTTGAAATTTAAGTGGGTAAACAATTGGAATTTATTTTAGAAAAATCCAATTTACCTGTCAGCAAATAAGCAATTGTTTTGAAATGCT
>VAPK010198704.1_pt1 | contig 59893 bp, 56 predicted proteins | sample 3395031 | NCBI WGS metagenome assembly VAPK01 (sample SAMN08290443, study PRJNA428436) | hydrothermal vent metagenome | isolation source: Deep-sea hydrothermal vent chimney 1 | place: Pacific Ocean: Juan De Fuca Ridge
CAGTATGAAAATCCAAACATTAAAAAAAATTCCTGCCGTTAGCCAGTCTTTCCTTATTGTATTAACCGCACTTTTTTTAGTGCTGTTTGATAATGCCAGTTTTTTTTCCAATGTTGTAAAAATTTATCCTGCTACATTCTCTAGCCTTCCCTTTCTTGTTTCTCTGTTTTTTTTGTTACTCAGCTTTATCATCGTCCTGTTTGCTATCGTCAGTTATAAACATACGATCAAACCCGTATTAATGATTATATTATTAATATCGGCTGTTAGCAGTTATTTCATGAATAGTTACAACATAATCATTGATGAAAACATGCTAAGAAATATCATACAAACGAACCCTTCTGAAGCACTGGACTTAATCAATATAAAACTTATCTTGTATTTAATATTTATGGGGCTGCTGCCTTGCTACCTTATATACAAGATAAAGATAAAAGAAAGTACATTTAAATCTGCTATTAAAAGTAAAATAAAAATCATTTTACTTTTAATAATAACGATAGTTTTAATAATTTTTAGCTTTAGCAAAAATTATGCGTCTTTTATTCGCGAACAAAAGACATTACGTTTATACACCAATCCTGTTTTTTATATTTATTCAACTGGTAAATATATTTCTAGCAGCTTTAAAATACAGAATTTACCGCTCAAGCTTATTGGACAAGATGCAACGATAGATAAAAATGATACGGGTAAAAAACTTGTTATTCTCGTTGTCGGTGAAACCGCAAGAGCAGACCGATTTTCATTAAACGGTTACTCTAAAAAAACAAATCCATTACTTGAAAAAGAGGACCTGATTAGCTTTAAAAATATGTACTCCTGTGGAACATCAACCGCCGTCTCGGTTCCCTGTATGTTTTCAAAATTTACAAGAGAACAATACGATGCAGAAAAAGGCCAAACTTATGAAAATATTCTGGACGTACTATCTCGAGCCGGAGTCAATGTTTTATGGCGTGATAACAATTCTGACTCAAAAGGTGTCGCTTTACGAATACCTTATGAGAATTATCAAACTAAAAAGCTAAATCCCATCTGTGACACGGAATGTCGTGATGAAGGCATGTTAGTTGGCTTACAAAAGTATATAAATAATCACAAAGGTAATATTCTGATTGTCCTTCACCAAATGGGAAATCACGGCCCAGCCTACTACAAACGTTATCCTAAAAAGTTTGAAATTTTCACACCTGCTTGTAAGGACAAGAATTTGGAAAACTGTACTGAAGAACAAATTAATAACAGTTATGATAATTCCATTGCTTACACTGATTATTTTTTATCAAAAGCCATTCAATTACTTAAGAAAAATTCAGCTAACTATGAAACGGCATTATATTATATAAGCGATCATGGTGAATCATTAGGTGAAAAGGGTATTTATTTGCATGGTATGCCTTACTTTATTGCACCTGATTCACAAAAACATGTTGCATCTATTTTTTGGGCTGGCAAACGATTGAAAATTGATAGAGAAAAATTAAAGGCGAAAGAAACTCAAGCACTGTCGCATGATAATATTTTTCATACATTACTTGGATTATTCGGGGTTAAAACAAAAATTTATAATAAGAAACTGGATATGCTTGATCATACGGAAAAAAACTAATTATTTATTCTTCTTTGCTACATCATCTTCTGGCGTATCAGCTTTAGCCTTATGTACAATCGCGGTACGATCCCGACCATGTAATTTTGCATCATACAAGGCTTCATCTGCACGTTGAATCATGGTTGCAGCCGTATCATTCACCGCAAATAAGGTTAAGCCCGCCGAAAAAGAGGGTACTTTAACCTGAATATGCCCATCTTCAATAAAACTTTGTTTCGCCTTATTCCTAACTTTATCCATTGCTGCTAATGCACCCTGCTCACTTGTATTTGGAAATAAAACTGCAAATTCTTCACCGCCGTACCGACAAACCAGATCGTGCTGCCGGAAAATAGTAAATAATTTACTCGCATAATATTTCAACACCTGATCACCAACAGGATGCCCATACTTATCATTAACTTGTTTAAAATAATCCAGATCCACCATAGCAAGTGCTAAATTAAAATTATAACGTTGTGCCCGCCCCATCTCATCATCTAACCGACGCATAAAGGCACGACGATTAGGTAAGCCAGTAAGTTCATCAGTAATACTCAATTGCCTAACTCTTGCAAGTTCACTGCTTAAGTGACGACTATCTGTTTCTACCATCTGAAAATATTTTTTTGCATCATCCAGATTAAGTAACAACACTTTATGCGCTTCAATTAATCCATCAACATCATCAGCTAATGCTTCACGTAATATTTCAATATCATTAATGGTATTCGCTTCTTTTAAGCCATTACTGATCACTTCTAACATCACGCCAAACTGCTCATGTTTTGCAACCGTTTCATTAATTCGTTCGGTTAATTCGCTACGCACATAATCTGATTTCCCAGATTGTTCTGATAAATAATTTTCATATTCGCCTTGCATCTTCTTATCTGAACCAGACTTATCAGCGTTTACTTTATAATTAGGTAATAGCTCGTCAATCAGGTCTTCTAACGGATTTTTCTTATCAATAGTAACAGACTCGGTTTCAACTGGAATAAACAATTCTGAATGATTAACCGGTTTCTTCTCCTCTGCCCCATAATAATCAAGCAAAGGTAATAAGGCATCACGAATAATTTGTTCGTCCAGTGCTTCCATTCTCGCCATATGTAATAAATACATATCAATAAACTTGCGTAAAGACTGGATCTCAATACTACTAATAGGCAACTGTAATTGTTTTTGAATAAGTTTAACTTGCAAATGTAAAGAGGAACCCGGTGTAAGGTGTTTCAGATACGTTGTGAGAAAATTATGCACAATAGTAAGCAAAACTGATTCGCGCTTAATATGTTCAGCTTCACTTTCTTTTAAAATACGTTCGATCTGTTTGAATAAAACACTACCTGTGGTCGAAGTATTTAATTCATCCAGCAAGGATAAAGTACGCCGTAATGCCGATGAACTGGTATTTGGTTCAGTGAGTGAGGTTGACCCTGATGTCGATATAGATATCGATTCGGGCGCTTCTAATTCATTATCAGTATCTCTGATTGTCATTGCCCCAACCCTTTACACCTTCATTATTCTAAAAAAATACGGGTTTAACTGCATCTAAAACTCACCAATTTACAAACCTGTTTTTTAGTTTCGGGGGAACTAAGAAGTTGAAATTACCCTTTCCCATATAAGGCTGCAAGTAATATTTACAGCTATTTTCTGACAATAATACATACTTTTTTTAAATTTCAGTTACTTAGAGGAAATAGTTAAACTAAAGCCACATTTACAGTATGATGTGGTTTGATCTACAAACTTGCAGTTAATTCCCCCAACAGGATCCCAAACTTATGAATATTCAACGTTATGTTATTACGGGTATTTTAACAATTATTCCTATCTGGGTGACATGGTTGGTATTCGATTTTTTCTTTTCTTATATTATGTTGCTCTGGAAGCCATGGGTTGAGGTTTTTGTACAAACCCTACAACAAAACCATCCTGATATTTCAAGCTGGTTACTTGCTTCATGGTTTCAAACAATCATCGCCAGTGTTTTTACTTTAGTTGCACTATATATACTTGGCTGGACAACTAGCCGTGTGATTGGACGGCGAATTCTAAGTTTATTTGATCGCATCATTAACCATATTCCCGTTGTGCAAACCATTTATGGTTCAGTCAAAAAACTTATTGCCGCGTTGCGCCAAAAGCCCGATAACTTGAATCGTGTCGTCTTAATTGCATTTCCTTCAGCGGAAATGAAAACGGTTGGCTTTGTAACGCATGTGTTTAAAGATTCGAATGACGGTACTGAGTTAGCGGCAGTTTATGTACCGACCACACCTAACCCGACTTCGGGTTATATGGAAATTGTTGCAACCGACAAGCTCATTGCAACCGACTGGACAATGGATGAAGCGATGACGTTTGTATTAACTGCAGGGGCAGTTGCACCGGAGAATATTAGTCTTTCTAATGTGAAAAAAGATTAAACGTAAACTTAACCTGCCGCCTGTTTATCTTCTATCAATTTAGATACTTCCATCACTGTCTGAAATTCAAATAAATCAACCACGTCAATCAAATCCGGATAAGCATCATCAATTTTGGCATGTATTTCAGCCAAGGCTAACGAACTAATTCCGACATCAAAGAAGTTGTCCTTTGGCCGAATTACTTTATCTTCAACTACCTCATTACAAATATTCAGTAATTGTTGTTGTAAGGAGGTCAGATTTTCAACGCTATCTTCATCACCCAAATCCTGTTGATGAATGGTTTGCAATACATCATTAAATTTACCCGCCAGATAATCATCCGCCAATAAACGCCGTTGTACTTTACCGCTAGTGGTTTTAGGAATACGTTTAACGGGTACCACCGTATCCACCTGCAAGCCTGTTTGGCTATTAACCAGCTTGGCAACATCACGAGCCAAGGCTGCAAATTCATTAATATCCGCACGGTACAAAATAAAAATAACCAGTTCATCTTTTTGTTGTTCTGGGTGGCTAACACCATAAACAACGACCTTACCCAATTCCAACTGTTCATGTTGTATCGCAATAGACTCAAGATCATGGGGAAAATAATTTTGCCCATTGGCGAAAATAATATCTTTGGTTCGGCCAGTTACCACTAGCTCATTACTGTGTAAAAAACCTAAATCGCCTGTATTGAGCCAACCATCACCAGTTAATGCTGTGGCATTGGCGGCTTCATTTAAATAGTAACCCTGTGTCACACTGGCACCTTTTATTTGGATATCACCAATATGCTCAGCAGCCAACGTATTATTATCTTTGTCGGTTATTTTAATTTTAATGTTGTTTACCGCAGGACCTTCAATGGCAAAACTAGCGGCATCAGGATGGCTGGCAGTCACTATAGATACTTTATCGCCCATTAATAAATCATGTCGGTCTAAATGAATGGCTCGATAGTCGCTTGCAAGTTTAGGGAAGGCTACTGCCAGTGTGGCTTCTGCAAGGCCATATACGGTAAACATTGTATTATGTTTTAACCCGTAAACAGCTAGATGAGACAGGAACTGTTCACAAATATCCACTGATATGGGTTCAGCACCATTATAAATAAGGCGTACCGAACTTAAATTCAGTTCAACTTCTTTATCAGCCAATGATTTTAAATAGTGTTTATAACCAAAGTTCGGTGAACACAAAATAGTGGCTTTATGCTCACTGGCTTTTTGTAACCATAATAAAGGACGACGACTAAATAAGTCGGTCGCCATAATACATTGCTTCATATTCCATACCAGCATATTAATATGAAAACCAATTAAGCCCATATCATGGGTGAGTGGCATCCAGCTTAAGGTACAGTCCTGTTCTGTATAGCCTCCACCAACAGCAATGGCATTCACGTTAGTGATAATATTTTTATGCGTTAACAGCACTCCTTTTGGATCACTGGTTGAACCGGACGAAAATTGAATAAAAGCAATATCATCAGGTTGGACGCTAGCAACCTGACCGGTAGCCATTAAATCAATATCGATAATCGCATCATGTTCAATGGTTTTACTGGCAAGCGCAGCGTATTCAGTTTGCATGGCCTGTGCTTGTGCATGTTTTTCTAGGCGTTGTAAATTGTCACTATCAATATAAATATAACCATTGTTTAATTTATTAAAAATTTTAAATAACTTGGAACGGTGTTCATCATTAATACCCACTGCAACGGGTACAGGAATAATACCACCTAAAATACAGGCCCAGAAAACGTCAATAAAACGCTCATTGTTTTTCAAAAAGATAATAAGTTCATCACCTTGCTTAAGACCACGTTGTTGAAAATAGGCTAACAAACCCAAGGCACGTTTTTGCAATTCTGCATAGCTCACAAGCGTTTCTTTATCTTTGCCCTCGATATAAGTAATCGTTTGCTCATATTGACACTGAGTATTAAATGCTTCGATCAGAGTTTGGAATGTATTCATCACTGCTGTTTACCTTTTACTAATTTTCAACATAATGGGATTTTTTGCACGCATATTAATGCTGGCTTCAAGTTCGGGAGTTTTATCGCCCAGTAATTCAAAACGAAATTTTTGAGCCATCAGGCCAATATGGATTTGCATCTCAACAGTTGCAAAAAAATCACCAATACAGCGACGAGGCCCCGCAGAAAAAGGAAGATAACAAAATTTATGGCGGTCTTTCTCTACCTCTGCGACAAAACGTTGTGGCAGAAAGTCCTCAACATTATCCCAATAATTCGTATTGCGATGTAAATAATAAGGAGATAGAAAAATATCGGCTCCGGCTGGAATAAAATAATCACCCACTTGATCATCTTCAATCGCTTTGCGTGTAAACAACCAAACTGGGGGATACATTCTTAGTGCTTCTTCGGTGACTTGCTTTATATAAGGTAGCTTCTCAAGATCATTAAAGCCCGGTACACCGCTGATACCTGACTGAATTAATTCACTCTGGACTGCCTTGTCGACACCGTTATATTTTGCAATAAAATACCAAACCCAAGTTAGTGTAATGGCACTGGTTTCATGACCGGCAACTATCATGGTCATGACTTCATCAAGCAATTCTTTGTCGGTCATGGCTTCACCGGTTTCCTTGTCACGCGCATTAACAAAAACCGAAACAAAGTCATTGTATTTTTTACTGGTTGTTCGTCTGGCCTGAATAAGTTCTAGCAATAAAGACATTAAAGAACGGTACTTCAACACCACTTTCATATCTCGAGTTGGATCTTCGGTTAAAAAGGCAAAGGGATTATCTCCCGCTTGTTCTAGCAAGGTATCGACATCATCGCTAAATAAAAGTCGCAGTACAATATCCAGAGCCAGATCACTGGCTTCATAGCTTATATCAATTTTTGTGCTAGTTTGCGATGCCAGTAATGCCGTCCATTTTTCCATTCGTCGTAAATTGCATTTCTGTACCATTTCAACTTGCGCAGCTATCATGGCCTTACTAAAAGCAGGCTGAATCATTCTACGTTGCTTACGCCAGAAGGCGCCATCACTGACGATAATCCCATTACCTAGCAACATTTTAACCCGTTCAAAACCCACACCTTTTTTATAATTCTGGTAATTCTTTAACAGGATATGTTTGATATATTCAGGGTTGTTGATCAGGTAACTGTCACTGCGGCGTGTTTTGGATTTAACCCGTACGATGTCACCATATTGCCGGTAAAATTGTTCGAGCAAGACAAAAGAATCGTCATTCGTATTGATATCATACGGCTCACTCGGACCGGGGGGATTTTTAAGATTATCTTTCAACGATTCAGTCATTTATTGTTAGGAATGAGATACTTATACTTATTCAAGTTACGTGTTTGACTGCATTTCGATGTATTTTACGATGAAGTCGAATAGAATGTCAGGATGCTGATACTATATTATATATTGCCCCAAAAGAGAACGAATTCAGGGGCTTTCTTGTCTGTTTTGCGACAGCTTCCCACTGAGAAAACACGGCAAATACGTCGATTACGCAATCGGCAAGCACAACTGCAATCCATTATTGGACTTGCGCTGGTTAAAGCAGGTATACAACAATCCGGTTTACGCGGCTTCCATTTACGCAAGTTGCGCTTTGTTCACCAAAAACCTTATATCCATCAAGGTAGCCATTTTTCGATTAGCCATAGCAAGCAATGTATTTGCTGTGTTGTGAGCAATAATCAACCGGTTGGTATTGATATTGAAAAAATTCGGCCACTCACGGCTAGCCTAGTAAAAAAATACTGCCTAAAAAATAATAATGGACAGAATAATGATACAGCCCCCATTACCGTCTGGACTCAAAAAGAAGCCATATTAAAAGTACACGCCGACAATACACTCAACGAACTGAAACAAATTGATATTTATAATAACAAGGCTTATTTTAAGAACCAGTCCTACCGGGTTCAATCTTTTCGCCTTGCCCAAAAATACACAATGAGCATTGCCACAACCCAACCCATTACAAAACTTAAAATAAAACGTGTATACTTTTAAATATAAATGTCTGAATACTAAAGCCACAAATATATTAAAGTTAACCTATGATTTCACGCAAAAAGAAAAAGAAGTTTACCCAAAACATTGCCCCTTTTTTAGTTCGCCTGCTTTTAAAGGTGATATGGCGAACATGTAAAGTCGTCAAGATTCAGGGGGAATATAATCTTGAGCCTTTGATAAAATCAGAACATCCTTTTATTCCTGTCTATTGGCACCAGCACCATGTTTACGGAGCTTATTTAATGCTTAAATTAAAGAAGCGTGGCGTGAATATTGGTTTTTTAATTAGCCCGTCCAAGGACGGTGATATGTCGGCAAAGATTGCAAAAAAATGGGGAACCATTGCTATTCGTGGCTCAAGTACTCGCACCGGCGCAAAGGCCTTGCGTGATTTATATTTAGCCATCACCAAAGATAAAATATCCCCAGTAAATACCTCCGACGGCCCAACTGGCCCCATCCACGTTTTTAAACCCGGTGCAATCATGCTAGCACAACTGACTAAAAGTGAACTGATTCCCATTGCCTATGCTGCTTCTCGTTACTGGCAACTTAAGTCATGGGATAAATTTATTATCCCTAAACCTTTCTCAAATATTGTTATCAGTATTGGCAAGCCAGTACAAATTGAAAAAACATTATCCGAGGATGAACTGAATAAAACCTGTAAGTTAATGCAGTCGATGTTATTAAAATTGGAATATTCTGCACGAAAAGAGTTGGAAAAAAATTAAAGTTTTAAGCAAGCGTCTTACGCACTTCTTCTAACACTTTCAACATAGGTGTATTATCTTTTAATAAAGGTTCAAACTCATCAGTAGGCAAGGGCTTACTGAATAAAAATCCCTGAATCGTTTTACATCCTAATGCATTCATATAGGCTAGTTCCTGAGCCGTCTCCACCCCTTCCGCTACTACATCTAAATGCAAACTATGCGATAGCGACATGATAGCCGTTACAATGGCAGCATGGTCATTATCAGAACGGTCGTGTACATTTTTTATAAATGATCGATCAATTTTTAATTCATCAATCGGGAATCGATTTAGGTAATCGAAAGATGAATAACCTGTACCAAAGTCATCAATCGCAATACGTACACCCATTTCTTTTAATTTATTCAGAATAGTTAAACTGTATTCAACATTATCCATTAAACAGGTTTCTGTTAGCTCGAGTACTAACAGACAACCATCCAAACCATTATTTTTTAAAGCTTCATTAACCGAAATAGCAAAATCTTCTTTTTTAAATTGCAGCGCAGACACATTCACAGAAATGGGTACGGTTGATAAACCTTGTTCCTGCCAGTGTTTACAGAACCGGCAAGCTTCATTTAGTACCCACTTACCAACACTATGTATTAGGCCACTCGACTCAAGTGCTGGTAGAAATTCAAGTGGATTAACTATTCCATAGTCAGGATTATCCCAACGTAGCAATGCTTCACCACCCACTATCTCCCCGGTTGCTCCATTTATTTTAGGTTGAATAAATAAAATAAATTCATCATCTTCAAGTGCTTTATTTAAAGCATATTGTCTTTCATAAAAATTAATATGTCGTCGTCCACCATCACGACTAAATAACTGAAAATTATTACGTCCAAAATCTTTTGCATTGTATAAGGCCGAGTCCGCATGTTGAATAAGTTCTTCCATTTCTTTTGCGTCCTGATTAATCACGCTAATCCCTATGCTACAGGTTAAGTGGATATAACTTGCATCAATCTGAATCGGTTCATTTACTTTGTCCAATATTTTTCTTGCCAACGCCTGAATACTTGGATTAGAGCCGGGTTGTTCAATAAGCACCGACAATTCATCATCACCCGTCCGCGCAACAATGTCTTCTGAACCTAATAAACGATTTATTCTTTGTACGATAATTTTTAGAACTTCATCACCAAAAGAATAGTCATACTTTGCATTCAATTCTCTAAAGTGGTCAATATCCACAATCAATAAAGCTAATATTGCATTTTGCTGCATCGTTTTCGCAACTGACTGTCTGAGTAAACGATGAAAATGATGTCTATTTAATAAGCCCGTCACACTGTCTGATTTTGATTGCGTCACAATTTGCTTTGCATATTTACTCACCAAATCATTTGAATACTTCATCAAGTAAAAGAACAACGCCATCAAAAGAATAAGAGTAGTTAACCATGCAACTAGCACTATAATTTGCATAAACTGAATATGTCTAATGAGTGACGAGGTATCAATAACCAGCTGAACAACAGCTATCACTTTACGTTGCGAGCCCTTATTATCAGCCATACTCTTTGAATCTTTATGCCAGCTATATATTGGAACAAAGCTGATGATATTATTCTTTTTACCCGTACCATCATATTTAGATACATTCAGGCTTAAGGTCTTTCCACTCATCACTTGATTAAAATATTTTTTAAACCTAACCTGTTCTCCGATTTCTTTAGGGGTAGTAGAAAAGAGTATCCGTCCTGATCCTCCGGCTAAGCTAATCTTCTGAAAGTTCAGAATCTTTAAATAACGTTTTAGAGTTAGCTGTATATTTTTATACCCGTTTGATATTAATATTTTTTTAGTCGTCAATTTACTTAGTTTTAATGGTATATCTTTATTCGCTCTTGATTTTATAAAATGCTCAGCCTGAGCATCCATCATTAAATCCCCAATAAGCGTGGCTGTAATTTCATTATGACGCTCAGCTATATCAATCTGATTGGATTCTATATTCCTATTAATATGGAACCACGCAACAGCACTCATCAGTATGATTAGAATAAATGAAACTGTCATCAAACGACGTAAACCACGATGTTGATCCGAGGAAATAAGCATAAATAGTTAAACAAAACCCTATAATGTAGAGGCCTGCCTGTTTATCGGTATTATTTTGTTTTACTTAAATTTTTCAGCCTGTTTTAATCAATATCTTCTAACAACAGAACCCCAAAACGTCAGTGATGATAATGAGCAAAACAGTCGCAAGATAAGCGTGTTTGGCAAATATCGAGTAATAATCCGGCAATTTCTATGCCATATCATTTTGTGAACTGCATCACAATGATGATAAAATATCGCACAGTTTGATCCATTCCGGCCGATATCACCTATACCTTATTAAAAGGCAAACCTCACCGAAAGGGGGGGACGCAAAACTTCCGGTCTACCGTGCCAATTTTGGCGGTTTTGAAACTATGATAGCGGGGTTACAAACTCAATGCGGTATATCGCGCATGGTATGTAACCCAAATACTCAACAGGGTTTATAGTATGCGAAATTCTGACAATATTACGTCATTTAAACAGCCAAACATTAAGCAGCAGGTGTTGTTTAACAAGTTATTTAAACGCTGTGAGTCACTGACCTTAAAGCACATAAAATCCATTTTACAAAAAATGTTTGACCATGCGGATGACACTTTATTTGCCCTCGCAGAAAAAACAGATTCAACCAACGACTCAACAGCCTATTTCGATTCAATGCGTATTATTCGTTTAAAACGTAAAGAAATTGAAAACCAACATTTTGATTATATTAAACAGGCTTTTGTTGACCTTAAAAATAAAACCGGTTCCACGTATAAACAAGAGAGTCTCGATACATTATCACTTGATAACTTATCTATCGATGATTTGTCGTTAGTCGAAGAAGCTGATTTGGAAGAAAATATTGCGATAAAAAATATCGTTTCAAAAGTGTCCCATCATTGCGCACAAGACTTAAGTGCCATTGAGAAACGTTTAACCCATATTCTCAATAACGTTGTCACACCACAAAATAATCCTCTCGGCCCCAATGTTATTTGCCAAACGTTTATGAAAGCGGCCGCCACCCTGGATATTGAACTTAAAATAAGTTTAATTATTCTAAAATTATTCGATCAGGAAATTATTACAGGTATTTCCCCTTTATTGCATGAAGCCAATACTTTATTTATTGAGGCAAATGTACTTCCCGAATTTAAACACAGTGTTAAAAAATCGGAGCATGTTAGCCCGCCATCATCCAATGCGGCAGAACAAACGCCATCCGCCGCAGAGACGGAGTTCGAACAAGCTCAGCTTAATACGAATACAGCCGCTTATCAGCAGGCAATGGGACAAGCCTATGGCGCGACTTCACCTGTCGGTATTGCCGGGCAGAACGATACCTCACTTGCACATTTTCAGCAATTACTCGCCCAACAACCAGCCAATCCGGCGATGTTATCCGGTGCACACACTAGCATGAATAGCGCAGCACCACTCTCCACTGCGACAACAACACGACCCAACAATGTACACACTTTAATGCCTGCACAAGCAGCCACAGGAGTGACAGCCGACAATGCCTCCGGCTCAATGCCCGTGACAGAGATGCAAGCGAATATAGCATATGCGGTATCAACACCACAATTTGTTGGTTCATTAACACAATTACAAACGATTCCACATGATTTTATGCAGCAAAATGTGTCGGTTTCAACCAATGAATCAGGTGACGAAATTGAAGAAGTCACATTACAGTCCACTAGCAATTTAAAACAGTTTGTTATTCAGCAGTTACAGCAGCAAGACGAGAATTTTTCATTTAACCAAATGAACCCGGTCGATAAAGATGTTATTGATGTTGTATCCATGCTGTTTGAATTTATTCTTGAAGACAAAAACATACCCGATGCTGCCAAAGCACATATTGCCCGCTTACAAATTCCTCTATTAAAAGCGGCTATTATTGATAAAGAATTCTTCGCCACCAATAAAAATACTGCCCGCCAATTACTCAATGACCTTGCACATGCTGCATTGGGTATTATTGATGAAGATGACCGTTCATCACAAAGTTTACTCAATGAAATTGAACGTATTGTGGATACCATTAACGCTGACTTTGAGGATGACTTGAGTATTTTTGAGCAACAAATTAATCTGTTTAACGAGTTTATGGCACAGCACGACACAACCGAACAAACACTTAGCCATAAAATCGAGAAAAAGCAAAAACAAAAGGAAGACAATGCTCTTGCTTATCAATGGGTTGAAGATACCATTGATGATATTTTGGCAGGCAAACATTTACCTGACGTTATCGTGGAATTAGTTAAAGGTCCGTGGAAGCGAGTAATGCTCAACACTTATTTAAACAACGGGCAAAATAGCGATACCTGGAAAAATCAGGTTCGTTTTGTGGATGTGCTTGAATGGTCGATTCAACCCAAACATGAATCAATTGACCGCCAAAAACTGGCCAACATTATTGGCCAACTGGTAATGACCTTACGCAATGGTTTGCAGGTTATTCAGGTGTCTGAACAGGAAATTCAAGACATCCTCGCACAAATGGAGCCTTTTCATCTGGCCAGTATAAAAGGTTTATCGGTAAAAGAATATTTAGCATCCCTTACACCGCATGAGTCTTTCCTGTTTAAATCAACCGATAATACTGAAGCTACGCTGTCAACAACCAGCGACACCACAGAAGAAACAGAATCTATCCCTCAGCTCAATGATATTATCGTGGAGGAAATTAATTATGAGGCCGATGATAATTATGAAACAGATCTAAGCCTGGATGAAATTGATCAAACCATTTTAAAAATGGAACAGGAGTTAACCAGTTTGGAAGAACTCGCTGCCTCAATTGGCGAACAAGCCGAAGCCGCATTAAACCCCGAATCGGACTTAGACACTTCCCCTCAAACCACTGCGGATGAACAACATGATATTTTTGCCGATATGGAAGATGACTTTAGCTTGCTCGGCGATAACGAAGACGCCAACGACGAGAATAGCTTTGACAAACTTATCACCGAAGACATTATCTTGTCCGGTTTTTCAGTCAGTGACAATGACTCACCCGAAGACCAGCCACAGGACGAATATCTGGAACTCGCACGCCATCTGGAACAGGGAAAATGGGTGGAATTTCTGGATGATAATAAGAAAAAAACCCGTGCCAAACTGGCCTGGAAAAGTGATTTACTCGGCGAATATACCTTCTTAAACTGGAAATTTGACGTCATTGCCGACAAAACACTTTACGGTCTAGCAGCCGATCTACGCCGCGGTACTGCCACCATTATTGATGATATCCCATTAGTCGATCGCGCCTTATCGGCCGTGATGAGTTCACTCACCCCCACTGGCACCAGTCATTAACGAACGCCTCGCACAACCAGAATAGTTTGGACGATCGGTGACAAAATGCCATAAATCCGTTAATTTTAGCTAATATTGCATAAAATCAACGAAATATTGCAATTCCTCGCATAAACCACTTGCCCACTCGGGCCAGTTTTATTACATTTGCGCCTCAAATTTTAAACCCGACATTCAATGTCGCGTCCAGTTACCCAATCTTAAGAAAAGAAGAGAGAAAAACATGAAATTAATTTTATTAGGTGCACCCGGTGCAGGCAAAGGCACTGTAGCAAAACTATTAACCAAATTAGACGGTTCCGTTCAAATTTCAACCGGAGACATCCTGCGCGCCGCCGTTGCTGCCGGTACTGAACTCGGCAAACAGGCAGAAGCCGCCATGAAAGCCGGTGACTTGGTCTCTGACGAGCTCATTATGGGCATTATGGGCGAACGTTTAAAAGAAGACGACTGCAAAAAAGGTTACTTACTCGACGGTTTCCCACGCACCATCCCCCAAGCCGAAGCATTAAAAATACTACTCGCCGATATGGGCGAAGAACTCGATATGGCCGTGGATATTCAGGTAGCAAAAGACGTGATTTTAGACCGTTTAACGACTCGCCGTACCTGTACTGATTGTGGCGCGATTTACAATGTAAAATCAAACCCAACCAAAGAAGAAGGCAAATGCGATAAATGTGGTGGTCCGGTTGTACAACGTGACGATGAAACGGAAGAAGCTATCAGCAACCGTTTAGACGTTTACAATAAGCAGACTGCACCACTGGCTGACTTCTACAAAAAAGAAGGTATGTTAGTTGAAGTGAATGCAATATCGAGTGATGTGGTTATTGACGCAATTAAGGCTAAATTAGGTTCTTAAATTTTTGCTAAAGCAAGCTAAATAAAAAGCGGTAGCCTCCGGGTTTACCGCTTTTTTTATGACTTACTCAAAATTTCGTACTCTGGCACGATTGTGTTCGTCATCAAAAAAATAGTTTCGAGGTACTTCCCCATACCATGTTTCATCAACCGTATTAACTATTTGTTCCGTCTTTAAAGAGTTAAAAACCCAGTGTTCCAGTTGTTGTAATTTTAATTTATTTAATAATTGCTGTACTTCATTAATAAAATCATCGCCATCCGTTGATACAAACACAAATTTCTCGTTCAGATACAGCTTCTTCCGACTGATTAGCCGTAATTCCCTAATACAAGGCGGACAGGTAATAGACCAAAAAACCAGAGTAAATTCTTTGCCAGCATTCTCATTAAGAATATCGGCATAACTTTCCGGTTCAAATACTTTGATGTCAGACGTATCAGCCCAAACAATGACAGGAGTTAAAAACAGAATAAAAATTAAATTATATATTTTTTTCAATCTTATTTACTTATTATAAATAATTTATTCTAGCAGTTCAGATATTTTCAGGAAACCAGCATTACAAAAGCATCAGCCCATGCTCGATACAAAAACTGATCCACATCAATAAATATGACTTTAGTAATATTCAAAATCCATCACTGGAAAGTTTCAATCAGCTATACGTAATAAATGGTAGTCTTCACCTTTTCGATGCCAGCTAACATAAATCGCTGCACCATCATGGATTAAAAAAGGATGATCCGAAGGATGACTGCTTTTAGCCAATTGTTCAGGTACAGACCATGACTTACCAGTATTATTTGATTGCATAAAATAAAGTACCGACTGTTTAGAATCAAATTCTTTCCAGACAATAAAAACCCGCTTACCAAGACTTAATACATCGGCATGTGCCGCTGCTTTCGAATAATTACCTATATTCAATGGTGTAGAAAAGCTGCTTGCCTGATCTGTAGAATTTGCATAAAACAGACCATGTGCCTGAGGTGCATTATTAAACCAGGTGACATGATAAACACCATCATCAGCAATGGAAATGGCAGGGCCATGGTGAGGACAGCCTTCAATATGCCAGTTGTCATGGCTTAATCTTATCGGCTTATCTGCCTGATCAGCTTGTTTAAAATTGACGATGGCATGATCCCGGATATTGTCAGCAAAGATGTGTCGCCAGACGATTACCGGCAACTGCTTATGGTCGATGGCTATTGCTACACGACAACACTGGCAGGTGCTGTCCGCTATCTTTTTGTTCTTATGAAACGTTTTTCCTCTATCAGTAGATAAAGCATAATACAAAGCCGCACCGGTATATTTTTTTCCAGCCGCCTTTGCTACCAACAAGTCCCGCTTATCTAGCCATGCAATATAGATATCCCCTCGACGATTAACAGCCAGTGCATCAAATCGATGACCGGTAATTTCATGGTCATCATTCACTGTAACAGGTTCAGAAAAATGTTTTCCACCATCAATAGAACGACTGAAACGTATATCACCACTAAAACGTTTTTCAGTTCGTTTTTTGGTCCAGGAAACATAGATTTCACCCCGGGTGCCAAAAGCAATCTTGGGACGATTTTCGGCTTTGGCATAAATATTTTCAGGAATACGATTCACTGTTACTGGCAAACTAAATGTCTGACCTTTGTCAGCAGAACGACTAACATAGATGTGGCCAGCATAGTACCACGCTACCCATAAAACACCCTTGTTATCAAATTTTGCCGAGGGTGCAGATGTACAACGCAAGCTGGGGAAAACGGCAGCTCCCCTACATGCTTTACTGATAGCCTGCTTATGCGTAATGTGCCCTGTCATTTGGCTACAACCTGAGAGCAAAAATATAAGAAATATACTTATTGAAGAGCCTATTGTTAAAAACTGCCTTCGATTAATCATTAACTTTCCCACTTATTAATATTTTTCATCACCAGCAATACAACACTTTAATTTTATACTGCTATATTGCTGGTGATAAAAAAATTATTATTTTAAATAATGCTAAATCCTTATACTTGCTTCAAAGTAATAGGTTCGCTGAGGCCATGGATGTGCAACAAAGGCTGACTTATCTGTAACGTTATCAATGCCAAAAGCAATTTTCCCTGTTTTGCTTATCTGGTAACTTGTTTTCAGATCAACAAAGAGGTAACCATCCACAGCACCATAAACATTACTGGCATTATCGGTATTGTCCAGGCGGCTATAACTGTCGCTAACATAACGTACGCCACCAGAAGCATCCCAGTCTTTATTAACATGATAAGTTAAAAACAGATTGGCTCGCCATTCCGGTATACGTGACATTTGGTTGCCTACTATACTGGGGTTACTATCATTCTTTGTGATTTTACTATCCAGCCAGGTAAGATTAAAGCGTGCGTCCAGATTTCCATCGAACAGACGTTCACGTTGAACAATATATTCAATCCCTTTGGTTGTAACTTCATCAATAGGTAAAAAGGTAGTTACCGTAGAACCATTGACATCAATTGACTGGTTAAAGATTACATTTTTAATGACCTCATGGAACAGGTTGATGCGCATAAAACCATGAACCAGTTGCCGTTCAAGCATCATATTCTGATGAATACCTTTTTCCGGTTTTAGTTTGTCGTCGGCAATGACAGTCCCGTTTGTTTTTTTCTCATTATGATAAAGCTCTTCGGCAATAGGAAAGCGATAAGCCCTGGCAAGTGAGTAACGGTATTTCCATTTACTATCCGGCGCATACCCCACAGAAATCTTTGGTGAAAAGCCGGTTTCACTACGGGTAGCAATGTCCAGATTCGTACCCGAATAATTATAGTTAATGCCGTTTTTTGTGGTCCAATGCTCATAACGTGCCCCTAAAGCCAGATCCCAATAAGGCTTAAACTGCCACCCCCACTGTGCAAAGGCAGCATGCATCACCGTATCGCCACCGGATGTGCCGGACAGAGTTGTTTTTTCACCGGCTGCATAATTATTCGAACTATAACTGTCAATTAATAATTTATAATAATCATAGTGATAACCTGTAACAAAATTCATATTTTTATTATTCATAAAATTATCGGTACGCGCCTTAACGTCCAGAGTAAACCAGCCTGTATCACCAAACTCGGTAACACGCCCGCTACCGGTATAAGAAGGATCAGCCGGATTAACACTGGAATTGCGTGATTGGTCTTTAATAATATCAAAGTGACTAATATTAGTATCAAGTATCCAGTCACTGTTACCAATGGGGCCTTCCAAAGCAGCACCAAGTAATAACGTTTCCCTATCTTGTTGGCTTACTGCAAAATGACTCGCTCTAACCGTAAACAGTTCACCATTAAATACGGCATCACCGCTCCAGACCGGATTTCCACTAGTATCACGTAAATAATTATTAGGTGAATTTGTCTCACGACTGCGATCCTCATAAGCAAAAGTAAAACGAGCCAACCAGTCACCCATTTCATAACTCATTTTTATTTTAGTTAAATCGGTAATGGCTTTTTCAGGACCACTATCACCATAATAAATAGCGGCTGTACTTCTACTGTCAGTAGACCGGTACGCGCCGCTTACTACCATTTCACCTCCGGTAGGGGTACCAATTGTATTATCATAGCGAAAGCTCATTGGCTGACTTTTATTTTCCAAGTGATTATGCGACAGGTAGAGACTTAGCTTGCCAAAACGATCACCAACAGAAACGTATTCACGATGTCCCGTGAAAGTATCATCCGTTCCCATGTACTGATAATCCTGTGAGAAAATACTGGCCTCCGCATTAAAAACAAATTTAGTTGGCATTTTTGTGCTTATATTCACAACGCCACCCATCGCATTACCGCTGTATTCAGCAGAAAAAGGGCCGTAGATAACTTCTACTGACTCGGTTTCATCGGCAGAAACTAAGGACCAGCGAGGGGCACCGTTCCATCGAGTTTGAAGAAGATAGTGCAAAGGTAAACCATCAGCAAAGACCATGGTACGGGCAGTCTGAAACATACCTGAACCACGGATACCGACTGCACCATTAGGGTCACCAATATAACGACGCCGCACAACCAGACTCGGTTCATATTTAATAAAGTCATCAATCGTTGCCGCATTAATACCTTCAACTTCTTCTTTACTGATACTGATGCTCGGGCTGGTATAAGGTGTGTCTGTCGAAGGTTGGATGTCTGTTTTACCTTCAACAACAATTTCACCCAATATCGCTTTTTCATCTGTTTGTTCTGCTGCTTGTATCTCGCTACTTAACCCCAGCGGAGCAAGCAACAACATTGCTGTTAATAATTTATAGTGCATATTGTTCTCCCCAAATTGTTTAAAATAAATTTATAAAATTGATTAGTTAATGGTTTGCTGATTCTCCCGTATCACCAAAAAACCGGTTCAACTCAGTTCAGTCTGAATTGCATTGCATAACTCACCTGAAGAGGGCAATTCACCTCTTCAGGACAAGCAGGTAATGGCAGTGCTTGTCTAACACTGCCCTTTGCAGCCCGTCGCAATATCAAAGGGCCACCACTGGCTATTAACCCGGTAATATTGCCATTTCCAAGTAAACGAAAAGAAATTTGAATACTGCCTTCAATACTGCGACGGCGTGCTGAACGCGGGTAATGTTTGTAACCTTCAATATGTGTCAGTAGGCGCGCAAGGTACTGCTCGCGCAACGGAACTGAATGGTCAGCCTGCTGGCGTTGCACTTCATCATCAAGCTTGGGAGCAACAACTTGTTCAGGCGTGGGCTGAACCATTTTTTTTTCTTTTATTACTCTTTTTTTAGCAGGTTTTTCCGGTCTAATCGGTTTGAATTCAGCAGGCTGCTCTACAGGCTGTTGACTTTGTTTGACCGGTGCTAACAGATTAAGTGAGATACGTGTTTCATAGTTAGGAGCCTGAGCCTGACTTCCCATTGCCATACGCGTAAATTGCACAAACAAACCACCATGAACAAGAATAGAAAAAATCAGGCTGGCAATATGTATCTGTTTATCTTTATTCATTGCCGCCACATCAGGGTTGTCGCGTAATAATATCGAGTGACTCGGCTCCCGCTTTACGAGCTGCATCCATCACTTTGACAGTAAGGCCAAGTGGAACCGATTGATCGCCGCGTAGCACAACCTGTTTTTTATTTCGACCCTGCAAACTCTGGCGCAAAATATCGTCTAACTTGTCAGGATTAATATGTCGCTCATTGACTATAATGCCGCCATCCTGATCGATAATAATTTCAAGGATATCTTCATCTTCAAATGCAGTCGCACTTTCTGCTTCAGGCAGAACAATATCCAGTGATTCATCTTTAACAAAATGAGATGTAAGCAAGAAAAATATCAGCAACAAAAAGACAATATCTATTAACGGGGTCAGGTTGGGTGTATGCCGACGGGGTGGCAGGCCTTCAAATTCCACAACTTTCTACCTCATGACGCTGTGCAGGTTCAACCTCCACAGGTGTATCAACAGCATGAGGCATTGTCTCGATCATTAATGAAGCAATTTGTTGCATGCCATGTACTCGTTGTGCGGCCTTACCTTCGAGCCAGTGCAACAAAAATAAAATAGGTAATGAAACGGCTAAGCCTATACCGGTAGTAATCATCGCTTCCCAAATACCACCCGCTAAGGCTTGTGCATCTACCTTGCCACCGGCTTGTTCAATAACCATAAAGGCTTTGATCATTCCGGTAATGGTGCCAAATAATCCCAGCAGTGGTGCCGTATCTCCCAACAACCCAAGAGTACGAAAACCATGTTGCATACGCTGTAATTCCTGTGAACCAATTCGGGTAGCAACACGCAGCAGATCATGCACACCGCGTTGAGATGCCTGATACAACCCATTAATCACAGCAACTTCAGGACCGTGTCGTTTAGCAATTAATACAGGCAGTTTGTCTTTATGTAATGCTTCTTGTAGTTGAGGTATAAAATCCGAAGCTAACCGTCCCATACGCAAAAAATGTATGTAGCGATCCAGAACAATTGCCACGGCAAAAACAGTGTAGCCAAGCAAAACCCATGCAACCGGCCCACCTTTCGTAAAGATTTCATATAAACTCATAGTATTGTTAATCCAACTGCCTGATAAAAACTATTTAGTTAACACCCAATTCATTCTGTTCTTTAATATAGAAATTATCTGGAATAATTTAATACAATTTTCTACTGTACAATCCCTCCTGCGATAACATATCTGCCTTTTACAACGACTATTGTAAGTAAAAAATAGTGGAGATAACAAAAATGAAAGAAACGTCATAATTTATTATCTCCACTAAAGAGGTCAGTACGAAAGCTAGAGTAATCGTTTAGGTAAACTACTGGAATGTGGCATAGTGTCGCGTGACAAATTGTCACAGTCAAAAAAAAGGGAATATGCTAGACTATAAAATCCTGATAAAACACATCGCTCGAATAAAAATATGACCCTGCTTACGTCTACAAATCACATCCACATGAGACGACTGTTTCATTTACGCAATTTTGCCCTTATCGGCCAGATAGCTGCGGTTGCCTTTACATTAAATGTGTTAAATATCGACTTACCCACTAGCAAAATCAGCCTGATTATTTTTCAATTTACCTTGTTTAATCTGTTCGTCTGGTTTCGTTTAAAACAACCCAAGCCTGTCACTGAAAATGAAATATTTATTCACCTGATGTTTGATGTTTTTACACTGGCCTTACTTTTATATTTTAGTGGAGGCGCAACCAATCCCTTTATAATGCTTTTTCTTTTTCCGTTAACTATTACAGTTACCATTTTACCGATTCGCTATGCCTGGCTATTAGCAAGTATTACGGTTATATGCTATAGCCTGCTTATGTTCCAATATCAACCATTACCAATAGAACATCAATCACATACAATATATGGGATCAATAGCGAATCTGACTATAATTTACATCTTATTGGTATGTGGATGGCTTTTATACTCAACGCTGGATTAATTACATACTACGTATATGGGATGAGCAGCACTTTACACCATCAACAAAAACAACTTACAAACGCACGTGAACAATCTATACGTGATGAACAACTGATTATTCTTGGGACTCTTGCAGCTAGCACTGCTCATGAATTAGGTACGCCACTAGGTACAATGGCATTACTTATAAATGAGATTGAACAGGATATTACTAATGCGAGTACATCTGTTATCTCAGATCTTAATAATCTTAAAAAACAAATCAATCGCTGTAAAACATCATTGGCAGATTTATCTGCATCAGTTGGAGCTCCATCCAATTTATTTGATCATAAAAAACAACCTGTCTGCCAGTATCTTCAAAATATTATTACCGAAATATATGATACTCACCCAAATATAAAAATACACTTTCATTGCACACCAGATAGCTCATCCATATTATATACAGACAGAACTTTAAGCTTATCACTTATTAATATTATTGATAATGCTATTGAAGCCTCACCAGAATTTGTTGATATATCCATTGACAACAATGATGGTTTAATACAGATTGTCATTTTAGATCATGGTCAGGGGTTATCTGATGAAGCATTAGATAAAATAGGCCAGCAACCCTACAGTGAAAAAGAACTTGGGCTTGGTTTAGGCTTATATTTAGCCTACGCTGCAATACACCGACGCAAGGGAAATATTATTCAACAAAATTGCTACCCTGAAGGTAGTAAAACAACCATTCTTTTACCTCTGGCTCAGAAATGATATTACATTAAATATGAAAAATATTAATTCTAAAAATTTATTACTCTTGGATGATGATGAAAATTTTTGTGATGTTCTAACTCGCGCATTAACACGATACAATTTTAATGTTGTTGCTAGCCATTCTATCGCTAATGCTTGCTTTATTTTACATAAGGCTGAAATTGAATTTAAGTATGCCATTATCGACTTACGAATTGGTCAGGAATCAGGACTTGAAGCCGTTAGCCGAATTATTGAGTATTCACCAAATATTAAAATAGTGATCCTCACTGGCTATGCAAGCATCGCAACCGCCGTGGAAGCTATAAAGCTAGGAGCTAAACAGTATCTCACTAAACCCGCTGATATTACCGATATTGTCGATGGCTTTGGAAAAAACAAGGGGGATATTGACACACAACTTGCAGAAAATCCAATGTCCATAAAAAGGTTGGAATGGGAACATTTACAAAAAGTTTTACGGGAAAATAATGGCAATATATCAGCCGCTGCAAGAGCATTGGATATGCATCGTCGCACTCTGCAACGTAAATTACAAAAAAAACCCGTCAAGCATTAATCAACGCTTAACCTCCTTGTTCTCGATAAAGACACAAACCTCCAGAATCTAGATATTAATCCATACTTAATAATTTTATAATTTTATTAGGTTGTTGAGTAATATCGGCAAGGGTATATTTTTCTAACGTTGAAAAAAATGCTGCCTGTGCTTCATTTAAAATACCTTTTAGCTCGCAATGGCCATTTAAAGGACAAATCGGTTTCTGACAATTCACAACTTCTATATTTGTTTCCATTACCTGTACAATTTCACCTAGGTTCGTTTTCTCTGCGGTTTTTGCCAGATAAATACCACCATTTTTTCCTCGCACGGTTTTAACGTAACCATTTATGGCAAGATTATGCACGACCTTGGTTAAATGATTTTTACGTATATTAAAATGACAGGCAATATCGTTGATAGTTACCAACGAGCCTTTATCCTGTAGTGATAAAAAAATAAGAACCCGAAGTGAAAAATCTGTGTGGTGAGTGAGTTGCATGACTTACCTTTAATACTGATTAATCATTATATTAAGCAACGATAAAGGGATCTGCATAAATATCATTCATATTACAGCCCGCCAGAAAAATCTTTTTACGTAACTTTTTTACTAAATCCTGATCACCACAAAGATACGTTTTCCAACCTGTTGGTTTAGGTACAGTATCTGAAATAATTTGGCTAATATCACCTTCAATAATATTTAAAGGCATACCCGATGCGGCCTTTAATACGCAGGGGTGATAAATAAAATTACTTGCTTGTTGTGCCAACGAAGTCAGTTGCTCTTGCATATACAAGCCAGAAGGGTTCAGCCCACCGTGAAATAAATGAATTTCACCTGTGTGCCCTTGTTGCAAAGCATCCTGAATAATTCCATACAAAGGTGCAAGTCCAGTCCCAGTTCCAACCAAGAGTAAGTTTTGTTCCGGCCTACCTGATGTATAAAAACAATCCCCTGCTGGCCCCTGAACATAGAGAGTATCGCCCACTTGTAGATCATTATGCAGCCAACTACTAAACCTGCCACCGGGTATTAACCTTATATGGAAAATAAGTTCTTTATCCTGCTGCGATAAACTCGCCAATGAGTAGCTTCGTCCTAAAATTTCATCGCGCCACAAGGTAACAAACTGTCCGGAATAATAATCAAAAGGTTCAGCCGTGGTTATCTTTAATTCAAGCACATCATTGGAGAGTTCTTTTACCTGACTAACCACGGCAGGAACACGAAGCTGCTCGGCATCGGGTAAACAAATATCAATATCTTCTTCCGGTTTACAACAACAAGCCAGAAAAAAACCTTTTACCTTGTATGAATCTTTTAAACCCTGCTGAGCCTGTGGCGGCACCTTGCCTTTGGTTACTTGCATAAGGCAAGACTGACAAGCACCGGCTCGACAATTATTGGGAATGGCATGACCATGACCCAATAATGTGTCAAGCACGGAATCACCCGCAGGCAAGTCAAAAAGTACGTTATTGTATTTCAACTGCGCCATAACAACTTGCCTAACGGTTTAATACGTCATCACGAACACTGTTCGCAATATCGGCAACTTCCTGAATGTCGGCATCCGCGACACCCAATTCTTTCAGGGTTGCGCCCAAGTCTTCTATCACTGCATCGACATGGCTGTCATTTAAACCATGATCAACTAAATGTTTGTGACCTTCACGCATGTCTTTACCACTGTAATTATTCGGCCCACCGAAAACCATGGTTAAAAAACCTTTCTGTTTGGCTGCTTGCGCTTCCATATCGACATCATCAAAAAATTCACTAATGCGATCATCGGATAAGACTTTCCGGTAAAAAATATCAACCGCTGCATTCACTGCTGCTTCGCCACCAATGCGTTCGTATAAACTTGCCATGTGTTTGTTCTCCTGTTAAAAAATGTTATTTAGACTAATTCTAAACCCATTATACATAACATATATTTAAAATACATGTTTAATGTCACATATTTTATACTCTTTAACAAATCGGCAGGAAAAACCTAATCTTTAGTTATTTTCGGTATGCGTGGGAAACAGTTCACGTACTGCCCAATTCGCAAATTCGGTACGTGTGCAACTGTCAGCACTTCTTAGTCCATGGCCCTCTACTACGCGGTAGATCACCATATCCCTATTAGGATCGTCGGAGATAGCTTCATCAATAATATGCCTTACCGACCATTCAGCACCATGCTTACTGTTTGTATAATAATGCCCAAGTTTAATTTGCTCGGTAGAAAACGTGGGGGTTTCAGCATGTTCCAAGGTTAACGCAAACAGTCGTTGTAAGTCTTCAGCATTTAAATCAACAACCAAATCGATATCAGCCAATGCGCGTTCAATGTATTGTTTATCAATAAATCGGGCTGATTTTTTTTCATCAAAGGAAGGTACATCAGCAAAACGCATCATACTGACAGGATAACGCCGCCAGGGGAAAAAACTGTTAAACACCACGGCGGTCACCAATATAACTAGCGTATTTAACAAAACGGGAGTTATCACATAACCGTATCCCAAGGCGTGAATCTGCGCGCTACCGACAACTGCCACTAAAGCCGTTGCTCCTCCAGGAGGATGAATACAGCGTAAAATATGCATCACTCCAATCGCTAATCCCACAGCCAAACCTGATGCGATAAAAATATCCGGCACCAGATAAAAACAAGTCACTCCCACTGCCGCTGAACTCAGCTGCCCGCCACACAAAGCCCACGGCTGAGAAAGCTTGCCGTGTGGCACGGCAAATACCAATACGGCCGAGGCACCCATGGACGGCACTATCAATGCCGCACCGCTTGCACCGGTAAAATAAAAACTTATTGCACTAATTAGAAAAATACCCACAAAGCCACCAAGAGTCGATGCAAGTTTTTCAGCACTACTCACGGAGCTATCAATACTTAAAAGATGAAGCAGTTTCTTAAATAAATTATTCATTATGTTACAACCTGGTTAATTATAATTCGGATCTGGTTTTTTTTATTTTCTTCCCTTAAATTCTCTATTTCAAAAATACATGATTAATAAATATACAAGTTAGTAACTATATAAGAAAATCCAGTATTATGATATTTTTTATTATTGTACTGCATCTTTAGCAGAAAATTATGATGATACATGCTATATATAAAGACTCTAAAAATAATAAGGGAGAAGGATAATGTCAGACATGAGTAATGAGCAACATTCAATAAACAACACGGGGTCTATCGAAAAAGGGATAAGTGGAGATTACTCTTTTTCAATTCGAGCCGTAATAAGCGAAGCATGGGAAAAAACAAACGGAACTAAATGGCCTCTTCAGTTGGCCTTTTTATATTATTTTCTAGTTATTTTCGCCATTATTATCGTGATAATGGTTGCATCAATGGCTTTAATGACGGTACCAGCAGATCCGACAAATTCAACAACACCCATTATAATGCAACTTATTTTCCAATTTGGTCTTAATCTTATTGCCTTACCTATGGCAATGGGAATAGTCATGATAGGGATTAAACGCTCAGTCGATGCTCCGATTACTGCAAATTCTGTATTTGCTTATTTCCCTAAAATGTTTTCGTTACTGATTACGATGATACTTATCTACATTATGATTATTATTGGTTTCATTCTACTTGTACTTCCGGGTATTTATTTAATGGTCGCTTACTATATGGCATTACCTCTTGTTGTCGAAAAAGGTTTAAGCCCTTGGCAAGCAATGGAAGTGTCACGTAAAACCGTTTCACGTAAATGGTTTAGAATGGTTGGGTTCTTTATTATTTCAAGTATTGTAATCACTCTATCTGCGATACCACTCGGCATCGGTCTTATCTGGACATTGCCACTGTTTATTATTGCCTACGGTATTATTTATCGAAATATGTTTGGGGTAGAAGCTACAACCATCGAATCATAAAGTGTTCTCCCTTTAGAGGCATATCCCTTTTGTAGATATGCCTCTAAACAGAATACTCATTATTAAGCCTGTTCGATTTTTTTAATAATAGGCATGAGTTCATCCACAGGAACTGCTTTTGAAAATAAATAGCCTTGGGCTTTATCACAGCCTAATAATTTTAACTGCGTTAATGTTTCAATATTTTCCACACCTTCTGCAACCACAATACGGTCTAAGTTATGAACCAAATCAATAACCGACTTTACAATACTGGCATCGTTATCGTCATTGACCATATCAGTAATAAATGATTTATCAATTTTAACTTCTCGAACTGATAACTTCTTTAAATAACTAAGCGAAGAATAGCCGGTCCCAAAATCATCAATCGAGAATTGTAACCGTTGCATATCAGGTTCATTCATTATTTCAATAACCTGTTCAGGGTTGTACATAATCGCACTTTCCGTTATCTCAGCTTTAATTCCATTACCATACATTTTGTATTGCTGACAGAGTTTGGCAATACGTTTAGGTAAATTAGGATTAGCTAAGTCACGTGCAGATAAATTAATAGCAATTTGTAAGTCGATACCTTCAGACTGCCATTTATTCCATTGCATAAAAGCCTGTTCCAAAACCCAGTCACTCACTTTATTGATTAACCCAGTATTTTCTGCAATAGGAATAAATTGATCTGGGAAAATCCAACCTAATTCAGGATGATACCAACGAATTAATGCTTCAACTGAAACAACCTTGTTATTCGTTAATGATATTTGTGGTTGGTAGTGTAATTGCAATTGATTTGTTTCTAGGGCTGTATGCAAATAATCCATTAAAGATAAACGCAAAGGTGTATATTTATCAAGTTCAGGTCGATAAACACACACATCACTTTTATCTTTTTTTGCTTCATACATAGCAACATCGGCAAGACGCACTAAAGATGTATGGTCAATGCCATGTTCCGGGTACATCGCAATACCAATACTGGCACCCACCTTAATCGTGTGATCATCTAACGCAAAGCTTGGCAATAGTTCTTCTAATATCTTATTAGCTACTTTTATTGCATCTTGTTCGCTAATATCCGGGAGTACCATCGCAAATTCATCGCCACCTAAACGCCCTACGGTATCGCTTTCTCTAATAGCTTTTAATAATCTTTTTGCAACATTAATTAATAAACGATCGCCTTCAGGATGACCTAAGGTATCGTTCACTTCTTTAAAATTATTCAAGTCCATGATAAAAACAGCTAATTGAGTTTTTGTGCGTTCAGCATGTGTAATGTCATGTTGTAATTGTTCTGTTACTAGCACTCGGTTAGGTAAGCCTGTCAGTGGATCATGCATCGCCTCATGTGCGATCTTCAAATTCAGTATTTGTAGTTCCTGTGTTCGTGCCTGTACATGTTCCTCCAGTGAATCATTCAGCTCAGACAACTCTCGCATAACAAGATCTCTGGACTCTATCGTATCTTTGATCTGCAAACGCATTTTATCAAAGGACTCCGCAAGCAAAGCAAGTTCACCCGTTCCATCTATCTTTACTTTTTTTCCAAACTCAAAATTAGTAATATTTTGTGTACCCTGCGTCAATACCTCAATCGGTTTAAATATCTTTTGTTTGAATAAGAAATACAATGCCCAACCAACAAACAAACCAACCCCTAATGTTGCCCAGACTATTTCAATCAAAACACTCTTTGATAAGCTGTCATAAGGCCGACGATTCAGTCCTACCCATGCTTTCGCCAGGTGTTTTCCTTCAAAGTTAATGAGAGCTTCAAAAAATAGAATATCGTTATGATTTCGCAGACGATCCAAAATGTATTGAGTATCCGTACTATTTCCTGAATGCGAAATTGACTGCACATAACTATTATCACTGTTAAGGTAATGCGTGAGAGGAATATTTTTGCTATTTACTACAGCAGCAAAAACAATACCTTCTTGCTTACTGATGGACTCTGCATAACCATTCAGTGTCACATCATCAAAGACCAGAAGAGACTCAACACTGATTGAAGCTAATAATTTACTTAACGATTCACCTCGTGCATAAAGTGCTTTATTGATGACACTTGTTTCATTGTTATACTGAACATAGGTACTAACACTCACCGCAATGCTAATAATCATTACGATAAAAATAAAGAATTGGGTAGCGAGGCTGTTAAATCGTGTCACATTCAATCCATTTTGTGAAATAATGATATTCCATAATCATCACCATAAACATCAATAATCATTTTCCGGTGCTTATTAAAGTCTGAATCTACCGCCGGAACTAGGTCATTTAAATTAGCCACTTGCAGAACCTTTCTTCCTGCTTTGCTTTTATCCAGACTTATTAAGATATTTTTAATTTTATATTTCAACTCATCCGACAAGCTATTACTAACAGCCCAAGGTAAATGTATCATCGGTTCTGTTTTTGCTAAATATTTAAGTTTTGAAATATCAATACGTTCGCCTACATTATCAAGCTGCATAACAACATCACCAGAGCCCGAGGCATCAACACGTTTAAAATAGGTCGATATAATTGTATTGGGAGGATTAATAGCAAATTTCTCAATATAGTCACCCGCCTTCAACCCACCTTGGCGTAACAACCATGTTGCTGAAATATAACTTTGCATCGCCCGGCGACCACCGCCGAATAAAATTATTTTACCCCGAAGATCAGAAATTTTATTAATCCCACTGTCTTTGCGTATAATTATAGAACCAGCAATCGTCGCCAACCCTAACTCTTTGTTTACCGCAATCACGTCATAGCCATAATATTTATGTGAAACGATATAGTGATATTGATTAAAATGTACAATGTCATAACGCCGTTGTTTTACATTTGTCCAAAAGTCATTAAACGATTTACTGGTTTCAATACGGACTTCCCGGCCAAGTTGTTTGCCAAGATAATTGGCCAAAGGTGTGAATAATTTGTAAGTCAGTTTAATATTTCGACGCGGGAAAATTCCCAGAATTAATGGCCGCTTTGCTCCCATAACTGGCCATGCAGCTAACGAACCCGCTGAAGCTAAAAGATAAGATATAAATTGTCGACGCCGCACGTAAGATTCCGCTATTTTCCAGTAGGTTATATCGAACAATCTGTCATTTAACTTTAATTATTTTGACACTAGCCTATTAAAGATAGTTTGGGTTTCAGCTTCATAACATAATAGAAATTCAACCATACTCGAAGTAAGTAACTGTTTTTAATGCCGAATTAAGGCATCCATAAGTAGTTGCACAAAAAAACCGACATGCTCAATAACATGCCGGCCTATCAAACCTAGCCACTGAAAAATACACTACCTCAATGTTAGATTTACACAACGCAAACGCCTTAATAGACGATAGTGCGCGCCAAATAAACCATCGCTAGGAAAAAGCCAAACAATGTCACGCTTAAAATCGTTAACGTCCGTAAAACCTTTGAATCTTGAATATTTTCTGGAGCACTCATATAACACCTCTATTGTAAGTAATTGATTATATAGATATTATTGCTATTTCTTAATTTCAACAGTAGTTTACTAATTTACTCAACTATTTGCTATTAGAGAGATCTAATGCGTGGATAAGATTAATTATAAGAAGTTGTTGTTCAGGAATACCGCACGATGTCTTAACACATTTTACGCGTTGAGTATGGTAAAGTTTTATTTGCACCGCCTGCTGATAATTTGTCCCTTAATCATTTTTACCTAAAAGGTCGTTATGAAGAAAATAAAGCATGAAGCTGAGTTAGTAAAACTTGCCATTAATACAGGTGTAAAATTTGCCGAAATAAGAGGTGCCGCTATTTTTGAGCCGACGGATGCACAAAGTGAAAAAATACTCTACATTTACCGGCTCCTTGTACACGATAAACTCATACAACCCTTACCTGAGGATAAGGTTTCACAAAAAAGTATGCGCCATAAACTGGCTATCTGGATTTCAAAACAGTTACCAAAAGATCACTCCCTACTCAAATAATTATCAGGGAATGGCCAACCGAGAAAATTGTTACTGTAACTCTTTTAACTTTAATAAATTATTCACAAACTGCCAATGCCACGCAATACCAAATAATACAGCAATATGGAATAACTCATGCGGACCAATAGCTCCAGGAATCACAACCGGCCATTTTAAAAATTCCAACGTAGCACCAAAGGTATATGCCAAACCACCATAGATAAGCGGTTTAATCACATGGATACCATGCAAACGATGAGTCAGATAAGCCGATAAAATAGCAACCCAACCCAGTCCAAGATAAAATATCAGGCCTAACCATTCCGCCAACTCATTAAAGAATATAGATTTCCAGACAATACCAACGATGGCTAAACTCCAGATAATCACCAGAAAGCCCCAACGCCAAAAACCTTTAAATAAAATAGTGTGGACTGGCGTAAAGGTACCGGCAATAAGAACAAAAATAGCAGCATGATCCAGACGCTGCAAAACAACACGGGCAAGCCCCTTATGATCCAATAAATGAAAAACACCACTCATTGATAATAAAAAAACCACCGAAAAAACAAAAACACTCACCGATATCAGCCAACCAGTATGTCCACGGGCAAGGACTATCAAACGAATACCGTATAAGAAAAAAACAAAGGCTGCTATTAAATGACTGATTGAGCTAAAAGGATCACTAAAACCCGGGATAGAAATTGCGTTCATATTTATACTACCATCACAAAATATTAATATTGAAATTCAAAAAGGTTATCTATTCTTGATTAATTGTTGGTAGGCTATTGTTATTTTATCTTTAATGGCATCAAATTTTTCTTTACTGATATCATTTTGAATATCATCCAAACATTCAAGGCATACCTTATGGTAGACAGTGATATTTAAAATCGGTTCTTTATCGACAGATCCCTGTAAAGATTGATTGGTACTGTTTAATAACTTAACATTTGCTGAGCGAGGGATCATTTTATTCTGACCATCGGTTTCAGCTGAGGCTGTGAGCGGGCCTGACTTTGTATAACTTTTATTTTGGAAACTAAATTGTTCTCCAATAGGAACTAAATAGAACTTCACCCATTATTCTCCAAATTAATAACAAGATTAAAGAATCTTTTATTTTACAACATTGTGCTGGTCTTTATTGAATTAAATATATGCCCCCAAGTGAAACCTTTAAAGTGATAGACATCAGAATAAATACTGTTTATTCTTCTTGCGTATTAATGGTTAAACAACCACTTTCTTATTAGCTCGACACACCGAAATATGTGAGGATATCCCAAAATGAGGATTGCAGTTTTATGCCTGTCCCCTTCCCGTGGTGGTCTTGAGTTATACGCGGTTGAAGAGATAAGGCAACTTTCCAAACGTGGACATGATTGTTTTGCTGTTGTCGCAGCCGATGGTTATTTAGCCTCTGTGATGGAAAAAGAAAAGATCCCCTTTACCACACTTAAATTGTCATTTAACCGATTCCCTCTCATTGCCGCAAAAAAACTGAGTAATATATTAAAAAAATTTAATGCCGATATTTTGCATTTTCACTGGGGCAAAGACTTGTATCTTGCAGCGCTAACAAAGTCCATGTATGGTAAACAACTCGCATTAGTACATTCTAGGCATATGCATTATACCCGTGATAAAAAAGATATTTTTCATCGATGGTATTACCAACAAATAGATTTGTTACTCACAGGCACAAAACTATTACAAAAATTATCTCAACAGCACATTCCTCTTGTAGAGGAAAAAATAAAACTATTATACCTTGGTGTTGCAGAGCCAAGAAAAGATCAGGTCGACTGTCAGCTTTTTTTTAATGATAAAAACTTTCCTAAACGTAAACTAAATTTGGCTATCTTTGGACGTATTGAACATGGCAAAGGACAACACATATTAATAGAAACTATAAAAAAAATGGTTACCGGTGGTAAAAATATTTCACTAACCATAGTTGGGCAAACGATGGACGCAACCTATCAAAAGAAGCTAGAGAAAAACATTACCAACAACCAGCTTAACCAACATATTCAATTTAAAGGTTTTATTGATAATGCAACAAGTTATATGCGTTGCTTTGATGCCATTGTCCTAACCACCTACTGCGAAATGTTTGGTCTGGTATTGGTTGAAGCCATGCGAGCCGGTATTACCGTTGTTGGTACAAATGCAGGCGGCGTACCTGAGATTATCGAACATCAAACCAGTGGGCTACTCGTTGAACCCGGAAACTCGGAAATGATGCAAAAAAACATTGAACAGCTTTACAACAACCCCGAATTGCTCAAACGCCTAGCCAACAATGGGAAACAACGAGCTGATACTATTTTTTCTGATAAACGCCACTATCAACAATTAGAACAAGAGCTGTTATTAGTAAAAAAATAATCTTGTCTTTATTCTCGATACTCAACATTGAATAATAGATTAAACACGTAATGCCGCACGGTGGTGTTCAATTGCTTTCAATTTTTTGATTACCCATTCCACGTACTTCAGAATCAAAAAACAACTTCCCCAAAATAAAATGGGGGATGATAAGAAATGCTCTACTATTTTCAACATTATCCTGCTCCCTGTTATTTTCACTCACTTTCATGACGCATTAAATATAAATATATTTATTGATGTCAAAAAAACAAAACTATCGTTTACTTCCATGAACTGTATAGAGATTATATGACAGAATTAAGTTTGTATAATGACAAGTTGGTTACAGAATTTAAGAGATTACCGTGTTTAATGTATAAAATATGATGCCGTTCACATATCATAATCTGTATTCAACTAGAAAATATTATTGCTTTATATCCAGTAAATTATATTAAAATAATTACTTAACCTTTAGACAGCATAGCCTTTGAAAATTTATTTAGCGCGATGATTGTTTCCATTGAAAAAGAGACCGATATTTTTTCTTCTACCAACTTTACTTCTCTTTTTGCCAATTCTAAACGTCTTAAACCTGAGTCTGTTAATTTTACATAAAATGAGCGCTTATCTTTTGCATTATCGATGCTTTCAACAATACTCGCACCAAGAAGAGCATTGACCAAAACGCTCATCGTCGCCCGAGTCACGTTCATATATCGACTCAAGTCTGAAACTGTGATTTTCCCAGATTTTTCAAGAAACACCATTACTCTAAATTGAGGTATACGTAGTCCCGAATACATCAATGCCAGATTTATTTTCTTTTCAAATTGCTGCGTTGCTTCTAAAAGCTCGAGTACCTGAAGCGTATCCATTATATGCCCTTTAATATTAAATAGTTAGTTCGACTAACAATCAAAAAACTAATTCACTAAATCAATTTATTTGCATATTCTTTAATAAGATTGTGTCACAAAGAGAAGCACATTCACACATAACGCGATAACAAATAGACATTAACGGAGATAAATTATGAACACAGCCATCGAACAATGCCCAGTAACCGAAGCCGTTCTTGAGGAACGTATTGATAATCTCGAAACGCAGCTAAAAGAATTAAAAACACAGATACCCAGTAACCAAGTTTCGATTATTGTACTGTCAGGTGAGTTTGATAAAGCTATGGCTGCTTTTATGATGGCCAATGGTGCAATTGGAATGGGCATGGAAGTGACGATGTTTTTTACCTTTTGGGGCTGTTCTGTTATTAAAAAAGGGCGACGGTTAAAAGGTAAAAAATTTACACATAAAATGATCAATCTGATGCTGCCCGGTAGCGCAAAAGATTTAGCGCCATCGAAAATGTCATTTGGTGGTCTGGGTCGAAAAATGTTTAACTATATGATGAAAGGCCAAATGTCTTCTCTGGAAGAACAAATTGATATTGCGGTCGAAGCTGGTGTTAAATTTCAGGTATGCTCTCCATCTTTGGGCATGATGGGTTTCGATGAAGATGAATGGATCGTTCCCGTTGATATTTGTGGTGTTGCGGCAATGTACGATATTGCCCTAAATGCCAGAACGGCCTATTTTATATCGTAACGTTCATAATTATTGAGGTTAGCACACGGTTATCACTTAAAACCGTAATAGCAGTGCCTAACCTCTATTCGAAATACAACCTCTAAACTTGTTTTATTCTAAACAAAAGCCAACACTACTTGATCTATGGTGTCCTACCCGTTGACTATTTAGAATAGAGCGATCCCAAGCGGTAAGATGGATAACATAACCACAGGGCTTCATATTAGTGGTATCATCCAGTGACCAGTTATCACCCGGTTCTATCGCCGTATTCACAAACCCTGAACTCGGTGACACAACAGCAGTTCCCGCTGGATTAACCGCCGGTTCTACTCGCAACTGATAATTTCGAAGATTATCATCTATTGCAACAAACTGACCACTGATGGTATCCCCAACTTTAAACTTACCACAATCACCCATACCGCTAGTAATAACGATGGAAGTATCTGGCCGTGTATTATCGAGCTGAATTAAGTGTGTATCAACACCCACCAAATTTCCACTTGCATCATAACTGGATAACTTAACCTGCCATTTCTCATCGCCGGTACTATTCCATTGTGCCAATAAACCGTTTACATTATTTTCAAATGACACATAATTAAAACGTCCGGTTATAATATCAGCAGTATGAGTAAACGTTGTACCATCAAAACGTGTCAACGAAAGTTTTGTTACTTGAGGTGTCGGCGCACCACCACTCGCAGGACTTACTTCAACCTTGTAGCTATGTCCAATAAGCGGCGCACCTTGCACAGAAACACGTAAACCAAATGGACACGCTCGGCCAAGTGAATCCGGTGGTAAATTATTTGTGGCAAAGACCGCATCTGAGGTTGTCATACCGCTCATGTCATCAATAAATGAAACCGGTATACCACCAAGAATTGCGATTTTACCGGCAGGCGCACTGGCGATAGGAGAAATGATTATTTGTGTTTCCTCACGATTACCCCAACTTGGGATATAATCCGGGTTGTTACAAGGTGCGGCAACATTCCACGATAAAATGGCACGAATACGCACAAGCTTAGCGCCTTTTTTACATTTCTGGCGGTAGTCGTTTAAGTCAATAGGTAAACGTACCGCATAATGAACACCTTCGGCTGTTATATTTTCAAGATCATAGCTGTGAACACTTGCCGTCCCTAAACATGTTTCAAAACTGCCATTGCCATCAAAATCGGCCCAGAAGGTCACGTATTCTCGACTACCCTTTGTGCAGACACCACCGGAGTAACCTGAATTTTTCTTTACCTGGATAATACCAACCAATGTGTCTGGCGAATTAGGATCAAGACCAATACACTTAAGTTCTTCATAACTAATGTTGCCATCTTTGTCTGGAAATAGCAGTTCAGGTAGCTTAGGGTCTATTTTAATCCCCGGCAAAAGATCCATAAAAGATTCAGGCGTAAAACTGAGTTTATTCGAAACAAAATTGGTTAATTCCTTGAAGGCAAACCGATGTACCGGTACGGTATCTTTGTATATTTCCGACAAAGCCACGGCGTCCAGTGCTAGCTGTTGGGTTGGAAGGCTAACCGCAGGATCCATTATATTCAGTAATGGGTTTTTTATTTCAAAATCTTTGGCCAGATCCTTGGTTAGATCTAGGGGGAACCAGAAACGGCGTGGTTCAACCTGTATGATGGCTTCCTGAACGTTACCCCAGATCGGGTTCCAATCAGGTTGATTTTCTGGAGGCGGATTGTTCCACGACAAAATCGCCCGTACCTGAATTAAGTTTTCAACCAAACATAATTTATGTTTAATATTAACGGGGAGTGAAACGGCATACTCCAAACGTTGATTCTTCCCCGGCCCTGTTGGGATATTATATGCCTGAAAACTCGTCAAGCCTTCATCTTTCCAGCTTGCCCCATTATCAAATGATAAATAAAAACGTACATACTCTGGGGATCCAAATCCACAAATATCAGTTCCATAGCCGGACGGTTGATGAATATAAACAACGGCCTCAAGATTTTTCTGCTGCGGTTGGTAACCAACACAGCCTATTTCTTCATAGTAAGTATTTTTCTTAATAGGCAAAACCGGCTTTAATGTGCTATCAGAAAGATTCCCAAAATAATTGGGATTAGCCAGTAACATTGCTTTAAATGCAGTACGTTCTTTAGGGAAGGAGCCTTTCGGACATTTTTCCTTTTTACTCGTTTTATCATTCATAATAATTTCCTTTTATTTAGATTAAAAACATTCAAATAACAGCACACATTGATTTCATATCAATGCCCATGCTGTATTCAACACAGAATAAAAAATATCATTATAAAATTGACTACGCTGTGAGTTCTTAAAGAATTATTGTGTTTAATATTTACATTCGAGATAAGGTATTTAGAAATAGAAGATGCTATTTCAGATAATCAAAAAACCGTTTTTCAGAATAACCGGCTATTTCTGTAGCTAGCCCGCATTCAACATCGTATAAAGAAACTGGGTATGCTCAGCCGCTTTACGACCAAGACTTGTTAAATAACCACCATCAACCTGAGTAATAAAACCTTTATCAAATAGACGTTGTGCAGCCGATATTTTGGTTGATTCAGCCGTTTTGTGAATTTTAATTCCTTCCTGGGTTGTAGAAAGGTCATAGAGCATCAACACTTCCAACTCTGCGATATTCTCACTTGTATAAGACATTGGTATTCCTTCTTTAAACGATAACAGCAAATATAACTGATAATGACTATAAAATCATCGCGTTTTAACTTTATCCCATCTATTTTATAACGAAAAACCTGTTGGAAAGTTAAATCGTTCCATTTGGTATTATTTCTTTATTAATAGGTTTTTTGCCACCAAAAATTAATAACCCACTGGAATATTCATTGCCAAATGAGATCACCAAATTAGCCACCTGCAATACTGCCGACCTTATTTGCTGTTTACTTAAAGCTGAAAGTGGATGAATATAAGCAGAATATAAAACGCCACCACTCACCGCATAACGTGCATCGAGTGATTTATGAAAATTCGATTCTAAAACAGCCGTTATTTGTTTTTTTGTTAATTTATCAAACTTGATCACAGGTGCAATAATTCGCATTCGATCATGGGTAACGTCTGAAACTAAAAACATATTTACTTTTTTATAACGGAACTCAACAACACCTTTTTCACCCTTTGAATATGAAGCAATACTTTTAACCATTTTTTCAAGAATAGTCTGATTCATCGTTGCTGCACTAAAACTCGGAGAAGATAAAACCAACAGTGAAATTATCAATAATATTTTTTTCATATTCGCCCTCTATTTACTTTTATCACTAAGGAGGTTCTACCTACTGTCTATACGATTTGCAAGACCTAGTCCTGTTAATTCGACTAAAACATGCTGTCACGATTAAACAAACGTCATATTAAAGTCCTTATCTCGTTAAGCAATACCTACCTATGCTATTATATAGTCAGTAAGCTCAATTTATAAAATAATATCTGGAAAATAAAATATGACCCAAGGCAAAAAATATAACTACCGAATTGCAAAAAACAGGAAAAACTGGAAAGCTGAAATTGTCCGGCAGGTAACGTCAAGAAAAACCGTCGTATCCAAACGTAAAACCGGTTTTACGACCGAATCTGAAGCCAAAGAATGGGCTGAAAAAGAATTAACGTCATTCATAGAAAACCAGTCTGAAAAAAATGAGAGACGGGCTAAACAACGTGTATTACGTAATGAGAAAGATGAATGAACAATAACGATATTATACGCCGCATCCGTTATACCTTTGATTTTGATGACTCAAAGATGATGGCCATATTCGGTGCAGCCGGATACGATGCAAGCCGTGAACAAATAAGTGACTTATTAAAAAAAGACGATGACCCGACATACAAAGAATGCAGTGATAAGGTTCTTGCTATCTTTTTAAACGGCTTAATTAATGACAAACGTGGTAAAAAAGAAGGGCCACAACCCGAACCCGAAGAACGTTTAACGAATAACATTATTTTCACTAAATTAAAGATCGCATTAAATCTAAAGGCATATGAAACGCTAGATATTTTAAATAGGGTTAATTTTGACCTTAGCAAACATGAATTAAGTGCTTTCTTCCGAAAACCGACTCATAAAAATTATCGGGTTTGCCAAGATCAAGTTTTACGCAATTTTATAAAGGGTATACAGATTAAGTACCGGGAAGATGATTAGTTAAAGCCAATCTAGCCCTGCTCTTAACTAACTTCTAACTCTTTTACTTTAATATACACATCCATTTCCACATAATTATCCTGTCTTGAGTCATTCAAATAATTAAAAATAGGTGGGTAATCATCCGGCTCATAACCACTAGTAGGAAACCAGTGTGAACAAAGTTCTGTCATAAAGTTATTTATCTTATCTGCACTGTCTTTGTAATAAGCAATAGCATATTTCCCCAAAGGCAGTGTAGATTGCTGATAGGGAGACGTTACTTCCACATCTGGATTAATAATAATGGCTGCATCATACCGACATTTATTCTCAGGGGTAATCGATGGGTTATCGTGGCAAATTGCAAAACGTTCATCCACTTCTACGTTAATCCCTTTTAGACTGGCCCAATGAATTATTTTATCCCAAGTGGCATAGATTGAATCGAGTTCATAACCATTTGGAGCCGTTAAATACGCGATTCGTTTTTCCTGCCTATTTTCTACTTTTACTTTCATTAACATATCCTCTAGTTTGCCGAAGTCGAATACTTCAGATTGTGTGACAAACTGAGAATATAATTCCTGTGGATTAAAAGCCTTTCCATACTTGCGATAAATTTTTCCATTCTTGCTGTTTTTATTAACTAGATCATGACTCTGGCCATTTCGAAGATTTGATGGACTGATACCAAAATACAATTTAAATGCTTTAGAAAAATTTGCACTTGATGAATATCCGCCCATCACCGCGACATCGGTTACACTCAACGCAGGTCTAGAAATTAGTCTTTTGGCAGCCTTTTCTATTCGTTTACGAAACACATACTCATTCACAGTTTCACCAACCAAAGCGTGAAAAATGCGATGGAAATGGTAAGGTGAGAAATGACTAGCAGCCGCCACATCATCAAGCTGCAAGGTTTTATCCAGATTATTACTTATAAATTCAAGCACCAAATTAATGCGTCGAGTATATTCGGCCGATGTATTCTGCTTGGTTTTACTCTGTAATTTATTATTGGACATATTAAATACAATAACAAATAACAGTTAGAAGTAGCATAAAAAACACCTTTCCATTCTTGCTAAGTTTAATTATTTATAAGGTAACCCTATAAATCGCATGACGAACGTATCATAAAATTTATCGTTTAGTTAAGCCTATCTGCTATTATTATCATAAACATACGATAAATAAAACCCACCAATATTTACAGGGCATCACAATGAAAATATGGTTCTGCTTTATAATTGTACTATCACTATTACCCACCTCATCCAATGCAAGCAAAAAAACATCCGTGAGCATAATAGCAAAAGAACCGGTCACTATGATGGATCTGGGGCTGTTAAAGCTTAATTCCATGTTAGCCAACACACAATTTCGCGGACTGCATGGAGCAACCATGGGTGCTATCTATAATATTCGCCGAGGTACGATTGACCTAAAAGTAAGTCTGCCAGTAAAAAAAGCCAGTCGTTCACAATGTAAAAAAACGATTAGTAATACAAAAAAAATATTTATCCAAACTTATGGGAAAAGGAAAGCCGCCAACATTCATCACTATTTTAAGCATGAGGGTATCGCTTACAGACATAAAATTAACTGGCGTGATGTAGCTAACCATGTTGTGATAACGGCCATTGTGCTTACAAAAACAAACTATCAACATAGTGTTTATTGTCAAAGCAGGCTGATGAAAAATAAAATAACTTATTGAATAAGTAGCATTAAAGAATCTAAATGGCTATTGAATAGGGAAACAAAAAACACTATCTGACATTGGTAACTTTAATAATTTATTTTTTTGGTTCGAAAATTCTTTTCTTGCCTTTAGTTAACACTCCAACATTACTTTGAATAACAGGTGCATGTGCAAGCGCAAGGCTAATCCAAACTGCAATAGAAAAATAAAGTGTCATCCATGGAATTTCTTCGCGCCATACTTGCCAGTCAAAATTTACAATACATTTTAAACTTGCATCCAGCAGACCTTCTACCATTGAAAGGTATTCAACTCCTTTAGATGAATCCATTTGCCAGCGAGAAAAATACATGGGCACATCAACCCCAACCATAAAAATAATAAAACCAAGGCCATAGGTGATCATAGCTAATAAAAAATATCGTTGATTCCTCTGAACACGAGGCCATATCATAAAAAAGCTAACAACTAATAAAAATGCGCAAACAGTCCAGAGTGATTCTTCTATTACACTGCCAAAATAATCTGTGCTTAACATGGCATACCATGAAAATCCTTCTGCAACCAAAATGATGGGGATGAGTAACCAAGATACAATAATTGCAGAGTTAACGTTAGTTATTCGTGCCCCTTCATTTAATAATATGGCACTCTGAGCGATAAAACATATCTCGGCTACAGTCGCAACAGAACGCCCAACCATCATATTAGAAAACCATGAACCAACCAGACAAATCCGTTCAAGATCAATTCTTGGTAAAAACGACCGAAAGGCACAACCCATAACATAAAGCCCAGAAAGGACTAAAATTATACGCCGTCCCCTATAAACATCAGGGGGTAACATGGCCTTACGATACTTAAAAATGGCAGCCGAAAAAAACCAAGCAACAATGTTCAGAATGGAAATTGAACTTAATGAAAACCACCAAATATGTACCCCTGTTATCATTGTTAAGTTCTAAAATTTACCTTAATAACAGATTTATACATAGCTAACAGTCCTTGTCTTGATGTGGCTAAATACATCTTTACAATACTAAAATAATTCGAGTCGCATTAACTCTTAATGATATTCCAAAACAATGACACTTTTATTAAATTCAGGAAAAATATTAAGGACCGTTCCCAACTGTTAATAGAATCTTCATTGCTGTGTCATTTACTGTTAATTATTCAGTACCGCTGATTAGCATATTTTATATTGATAATGCAACGATCACACTCAGCAAATATTAGCTATGGAAAATATAGCAGAGATACCTAACGGAAAAAAGAAATGGTAAATATATTGGAAGTACCATATTTTCTATCTATTTTATTTTTCGAAAATAATTTCTAAACGTAAAATCAATGAAAATTCTGCATTAAAATCATTTATTTTCTGGTATTTAATTTGCGGTATGAGCTCAACAAATAAATAGTCTTTATGGATATTTTGTCGGTACATTGCACCAATCACATAATACCGGGCAAACATTACAGGTTTACTTAAACTATTAACAGCCACATAGTAAGATACCGCCCGTCTCCTGCTCAAAGCATGAAACATTGAAAAAGTTTGGCTTAATTCAAAATAATCAGTTTTATTTGTCCAACGTGCAAACGTAGATGCCCGAAATAAAGTATCAGTGCTTATTTTTCTATTGAACTCTAAATACGAATCAAATCCGCCCCCTGTTGAATTAAACCAAAAAGGAGTTTCATTCCAATGCACACTCCATTTTTCAAGCTCATATCTTCTTTTCAGTCTCAATCGGGTATAAAGCTGAATATTGGAACCTAAATGTAATCCAAGTGAAGGTTTAAACTGCCAACTATTCTCTTTGCCTACTGAAGTCTGAATTCCTACAAAATAATCTTTGTTTTTAACTGCATTTGCGGGAGTATTCTCTGTTTGCGTCGAGATATCACCCTGTCGTTTATCTGCATCGGTTTCCACTATAAACTTTAATTTCTTTTTTGTATTTGGCAAACGTAGTTTAAGGCGAATATTACCGGCGTAACGAATATTACCATTTTGGTCTCTCTCAGAATCCAGTCTCAATCTTAAATAGGTTCCACTTGCATCATAAAAGACCTTATCTTCAGAAAAAAACTCATCCAGACTCTTTGCAAATATTTCTACGCCTGATGAAATAGCTTGTTGCGGTTTATCCATAAATGAAAAGAATGATTCGTCCAAACTGGAATTTTTCTGTAATGTCTGTCCATTTGATCGGACACCTCCTTCTGCCTCAGTAGATAAGTCGCCACTCATATTTTTTGATTTGATATTTGGTGTGGCAGCATTTGATGCAGCAATATCTGATTCAGCCATCGTACTAACAGGTAGCATCACAAGGGTCAAAAATAATAGATGATAGAAAAATTTTGCCAACTCTGCATGCGTTATCATAATTCAGTTTTCTGACCACATATATTTCAATTTAAGCGTATAATTGCTTATTTTAACTTAAACAAGATAGCAAACAAATGTCTAAAGTAAAACTAACTGAATACAGCCATGGTGCTGGTTGCGGCTGTAAAATTGCCCCGAGTGTACTGGAAGAAATTCTTAAAACATCACACACACTCTTTCATGATCCACGTTTACTGGTGGGGAATGAAAGCAAGGACGATGCCGCCGTATATGACATGGGTAATGGCTCTTCGGTTATCAGCACCACTGACTTTTTTATGCCAATAGTTGACGACCCTTTTGAATTTGGCCAAATCGCGGCAACCAATGCGATCAGCGATATTTACGCAATGGGTGGCTCCCCCTTAATGGCCATTGCAATATTTGGCTGGCCAATAAAGAAACTCAGCTCCGAAATTGCCGCACAAGTTATTGAAGGTGGGCGCCATGCCTGCAAACTAGCCGGTATTGCCTTAGCTGGTGGACACTCTATCGATGCACCTGAACCTATCTTTGGCCTAGCAGTAACAGGTCACGTAGAAAATAAGCATATAAAACGTAACTGTCTGGCAACTGCTCATTGTGATTTGTTTCTTACCAAACCATTAGGTATTGGTATATTAACCACCGCAGGGAAAAACAAATGCCTTAAAAACGAACATGCTCGCATAGCCATTGAAACCATGCTACAACTAAATAAAGTGGGGGCTGAGTTCGCCAAACTACCGTATGTAACCGCAATGACCGATGTAACTGGTTTTGGACTCATGGGGCATCTGAGCGAAATTTGTGAAGGCAGTAGCTTACATGCTGTTGTTGACTATAAAGCTGTCCCTAAACTGGCTGAAGTTGAAAACTATATCTCATTAGGTTGCTCCCCCGGTGGAGCACAGCGTAACTTTGACAGTTACGGGCATCACTTAAGTGATATGACCGACATGCAGAAGAAAATACTCTGCGATCCACAAACATCAGGCGGTTTGTTAGTAGCCGTTGAAAAAGGCCACACAGACGATTTTATAACATTCGCTAAAACTCTTTATTTCGATTTAAAACCATTGGGTGAATTAGTTAAAGTACCTGAATCAACTCAAGTAAAGCCATCAACATTAATAACCATAATATAAACGGTATGTCTCTCACAAGTACAATTGAGTTCCCACAAATAGATGACTATCGTTCATTATTTTTAAATAATGTTCCCTTGCTCGATGTACGTGCGCAGGTAGAATTCAATCAGGGCGCATTTCCTTTTACTCAAAACATTCCATTAATGAATAACCAGCAACGTACCGATATTGGTACGCGCTATAAAAATCTTGGTCAGGATGAAGCTATTAAACTCGGCCATCAACTGGTAACCGGCCAACTGAAATCTGAACGCATTGATCGTTGGGTGAATTTTTTTGAACAACATTCACATGGTATACTTTATTGTTTTCGTGGTGGTATGCGTTCAAAAATATCCCAGCAATGGATTTATGAACGAACAGGTATTATTTACCCCCGAATACAAGGTGGCTACAAAGCCATGCGTCGTTTTTTAATTGATGGACTCGAAATATCCACGCAACGCATCAACCCTATCATTTTAAGTGGCCGAACAGGAATAGGCAAAACACGGCTATTAAAAACCATAAAACAGAAAATAGATCTTGAAGGACTGTTTTATCATCGCGGTTCGGTTTTCGGCAAACACGTTACCCCACAACCAACCCAAATTAACATTGAAAATACCTTATCCATTGAACTACTTAAACACCTCCATCAAGGTCATACACAAATTGTACTGGAGGACGAAGGCAGCAATATAGGTTCACGAAGAATGCCAGAATGCCTTGTCAAAAAAATGCAGCAATCCCCTATTGTTTTACTGGAAGCCAGTATGGAAGAGCGTATTAATATCACCTATCAGGAATATATCATCAAAGATCTTGCCGAACATCAATCGTTTTATGGCGAAGAACAAGGCTTTCAACTTTGGACGGAACAATTAGAAAATTCTATCGATAAAATTCAACGCCGACTCGGTGGCCTTCGCCACAAAGCACTTAAAACACTATTAACCCATGCGGTTCAACAACAAATAACAGGCAATACAGAAGCCCATAAAGAGTGGATTAAAGTCTTGCTCGTTGATTATTATGACCCAATGTACGACTATCAGCTTAGTAAAAAACAACAACGAGTAGTCTTCAAAGGAATACAACATGAAATCCTTGATTATTTAGCAACAAAATACCAAATAAGCTAAGTTACTGCTTTACCTTTAATTTTCAGTGCAATGAGATAATATGTTATTTCTTACTTAGCCGAACATAATTACTGGCTAACCCTAACCAGATTCATCCCTGATAATTACCTTTAGTCCTCTGGTGGTGGCTTCTTACCTAAATTTTTAACCAGTATGTTAATTAATACAACAACAATAAATATAATTCCAATAAGTGACAATGATGTAAGAAAGAGAGTACGCCCCGGTGTTACCTCGGTAATAGGAAGTACCGCAACAATAGTCATGATCAGGAAAAAACTGCATATAGCTGCGACCGAAAAAATACGACTTAGGCTATCTTTTATTCTAAGTACAAGCGTCATGGAAATAATAAAAGATAACAACAATATATAACCAATCTGCATGTTCCACCTGACACATTTAAATAGCATTATTTAAAATAAATCTACAAATGCAAATATCGGATTTAAACAAATACCTGAACTAAAGATAAAATCACGCAATAAGCCATGTATTAAGAACTATAGCGGCAAAAATATGACTATATTTAGGTGGAATATTAATAAGGCGTGACAAATCCCGATAACTCACATTTACCCCCCCCTGGCGGGTTGAGATCCAACATGCCCCACACCAGAACATCAAATAAACTGAATCACTTCCCAACTATTAATCTTCAACAAAAAGACACTAAAGAACACCTACCTCCTTTAATCTGCCTCTTTTAAATTAATTAGTTAATAATTAACATTAAAAACCTATATTTACTCATTTTTATCAAACTACAAAAGTACTTAAATAATGATGATTCAAGATTAATAGCAAAATTATTTAGAACCTATTAACTCATAGTTTTTTTTGGGAATGTAATATAAGGAGCTATATTATGATAGATTACTTTTTAGTTAAGTTGAGGATAAATAAATTCATTTATTTATCTCTAATGTTTATATTAGTGAACATGAATGTATTTGCAGGGGTTGGCTCAAGTCAATCCAGTTTAACTGGTAATCAGCTAGATACAAATACAGCAACAAGCAATGCGACCGTTTGGGTAGGTGGCTGTACTGGCACTTTGATCAAACCAGATATGATTGTAACAGCAGGCCATTGTATCAACCGGGCCCGAGCTTCATCATTTTATACTAGTAATGTTTGGTATCCAGTATCAAACCTTGTAAATACAAGATGGAATGATATCAGGTTTGGTGCAGATAAAAATGCGCCCATTTTAAGAGCCACTGCAACACATTTTGCAATTCTAAATGGCTTGGATATTGGTTTGTTTTTACTATCTGCACCGGTTAATCGAAGAATAGCAATTCCAGTACCTGTTGTTCTAGATACTCGTGGTATTAATTGGTCCCGACAACGCTTTAAACAGGCAGGCTGGGGGCTTACATCCGCATCCGGAATTACTCAGCCAAGATTTAGAAGGATGGCCTCTGCAACATTTAGTCAATGGCCATGTAATACTAATGGTGGCGTGCGTGACGCAATGTTTTGTGCCACGGGACAAACAGTACTATCCGGAGACTCAGGAGGGCCATTATATTGGATTGATCGTAATGGTCGACCACGATTAGTTGGTGTTGCACAGGGGAACTTTCGAAATGGTGGTCGATATACACCAACATTTATTACGGCTGGAGCAATTGATAGAGTAGCTGGCAGGAATATTAGCTTACCCGATAATGTAAGATTTTTAAGCTGGAATTTAAAAAATAGTCGGTGTTCGTTAATTAAATATAGCGAACGGATATTATTATCAGATTTTGCTCGCTTAGTTCGATGGTTTAGTCCTCGGCGTAATGATAATTTGTTAACAACTGAAGCTACATGGCAGGGCTGTAGAGGCGATATCAGAAGCCCAGGTTATCAATTTTCAAAAGTTGAAGGTAAAATATTTCATCCAAATAATCGCTCACGTCCACGTGATACTATACCATTATATAAATGGTATAGTCCAAGTCGTTCAGATAGCTGGGCAACAACTTTACATGCTGATGTAGGAGCTCGAAGAGGAGATTTATCACCGGGTTATAGACATGTTTCTCTTTTAGGTTATATTTATCCACCTAATCATCGTCCTATTAGAGATAACATGGTGCCTTTGTACAGGTGGTATAGCAATGGCCGAAAAGATAACTTTACGACCACCTTACATTCCTCTGTAGCTGAACGCAGGGGGCGCCTGGAACCAGGTTATAGATTTACTCGTCTTGAAGGCTATATTCTTAGAGAGTAGAAGTTACAAATAGATTACCAGGTCAGAGAGCAATTGCTCTCTGACCCCCTGGTTTTTAATCCGTTATCACCGTTCCCTCTTATTTTGAATTAAAAAGATGACCTCCACCCTGAATATTAAAATATGAATTTTGACAGAAATTCACTTGTTTTTCAGTCTTGCTAACACACCCTGTACGATAAAATCACATCGATGCCCCGCAAATTCGAAGGCACTAAGACCCGCATCCTCTATCTGTTTTTCTAATATTTTTTGTAAGCGATTTTTTGCACGCAAGTAACGAGTTTTAATAACATCGTCACTTACGCCTAATGAATCAGCTGTTTCAGATGTACTTAGTTGTTGTACTGCGCGCATAACATATACACACCGATAGTCCATGGGTAATAAATCTATCGCGTCCTCTAATAATTTCTGAGTTTGCTGCCCCGATAGATATTCCATCGGTTGTGGCTCTGGCGATGTTATATCCATGTTTAGTTTCTCGCTATCATCTGAAATGTACACGATACGGCTTGATTTACGTATTCGCATCATCGATTCATTACTTACAATACGTGACAGCCAACCAGCAAATCCATCAGGCCCCTTGAACTGATGAAGTTGATAAAACGCTTTGACATAACTGTCCTGCACGACATCCATAGCTTCATCATCATCACGCAAAAAACTACGCGCCAGTCGATATAATCGTTGATTATGGCGCCGCATAATCAACTCAAAAGTATCAATATCACCGTCTCTTATTCTTTCAACCAGTTCACTGTCAGTCGCGGTACAGGTTAATTTGTTTAGTGTTGTTTTATAGTGCTGTTCTGTAATCATAATATGAGGTTACCTGCATAAAGAGTTCTTTTCTGTAAGTGTTCCCAAATAGGCTATCAACTGCATCCGTTTTCTTTTCGACTGTATTCCCGAAAAACCCATACTAGTGCCGGGAACCATATCAAGCGGCGCTTTCAAAAACTCATCTAACGCTGCTTTCGTCCAAATAATGCCTGATGCTCTCAAGGCCGGTGTATAAACAAAGTCCGTTTCACTGCCTGCCTTGCGTCCCAATAAACCACAATGTTTAGGTCCTGTACGATGGTATGCCGGTGAATGGCAGCCACTGCATTGTGTGTATAAATTCTCGCCAATGGCAAGATCTGCCTTACTCTCAGAGTAAGTCACACTCTGGTTACCGAATGTACCGATAACCAGAATGATTAATTGACAATAATGTCTCATTTTAGTTTATGAGAAAAATGCGCCTGGGACGGGATCAAGCCTCAGCGCTTGACGTAATATTGCCCAATGCATGGCCTCATCCGCTAAAATACTCGCCGCTGCTTTGGCAAGGTCGCTATTATCAAACAAAGGAATCGCACCTGCATACGCACTCACTGCACCACGCTCCAGGCCTGCTGCAAACGTCAACACATCTCTTTCTCTTTTTAACTGGCTAACCGGAAAGTTATATTTATGTTTAGCATCAACGGCTTCCCCGCCAAGCTTGCGTACCGTACTCGCAAGTACCTCAATATGTTCTTTATGGTGCCCCTGAAATTTAACAGCCACTTTTAATACACCCGCACTCAGTAAGCCACTTTCAGCACCGAGCTGATATGCTGCAACGGCTTCATGTTCCGCTGCAATAGCGGTATTTAGTATTCGTACATCTTTTTCCATATCATTACTATTTGGCATTTTATTGGCACATGCGGTACTTATTCCACCCATTAAAGCAACTGCGGTTCCGGAAAGCGCTAGTTTACCACCTGCACTCAAAAATCCACGTCGTTCTAAATTGTTGGTTATTTCCTGATTATTACTCATTATGTTCTCCATCTTTTAAGTTTCATTTAATTTTGTTTGTCGTACTAATAAAGATGCATAAAACTTAAAAAAGTGACAATTAAATGGGACATTATTTGTTTATACCTCGTATCTAAAAAATGACTGACGTAATTAATTGCCTCCTGAACCCACTTATTTTATTAATTCACATTATTTTTGGTAATAATTACAATTACCCTATCTCTCCTTTTTATTTCTTTAGACTGAGTCTATTCTTTAAAAACTTTCATCTGCAGATGAAAATTTAAAAAATAATGAACCTGATATTTATTAAACACATGGAGAACTCAAATGGAAAGCGAAGAAACACGAAATTTTGATGGTACAAATAATAATTTAACAAACCCAAGCTGGGGTAGCACCGCCACTCAGCTATTACGTTATGGCAAGCCTAGTTATTATGGTGGTAAGAATGAATTACCAAATCACTGCCGACCTAATCCTCGCATTGTCAGCAATGCTGTTTGTAAAACAGATGAAAAAAAGGCTAACACTAAAGGTTTATCTGATCTTGTTTGGGCTTGGGGACAATTTGTTGACCATGAAATTGATTTATCCGAAGGAACAAACCCGGCTGAAGAACGGCCTATTACAACCCCAATGGATGATGAATTTCCGGGACGTACAATTGGTTTTAACCGTACAGTCTATGATATCACAACAGGCACTTCGGTCATGCACCCACGCCAACAAATAAATCAGATATCATCTTACATCGATGCAACCAATGTTTATGGCGCAAACGCAACACGTGCAGCAGCAATACGTGAATTCGATGGTACAGGAAAGCTGAAAACCAGCACAGGTAATTTATTACCCTTTAACCTTGCAAGTTTCCCAAATGCACATGCAGGTCCTTTTGCACCTACAGACTTATTTTTAGCGGGTGACATTCGTGCTAATGAAGTTACGCCACTAACATGCATGCATACCTTGTTTATGCGCGAACATAACCGTTTATGTGAGAGTATCGTTACAGATGAACCCGAATTAGCCGGTAATGATGAAGCTATTTACCAAAAAGCCCGGCGTATTGTTGGTGCATTAATGCAGGTAATTACTTATCAGGAATTTTTACCCGCTATATTGGGTGACGATGCAATAAGCGAATATACCGGCTACAACGATGCAGTAAACGCAGGAATTAACAACTTATTTTCAACGGCTTGTTATCGACTAGGCCATAGTATGTTGTCATCAAGCATTCACCCCATTGGCTTACCTGAATTAAATCTACGCGATATGTTTTTTGATCCACAACGTATCATAGACAATGGTATTGAACCTTTTATAGGTGGGCTTGCTAGTCAAGTTATGCAGGAAATTGATACACGCATCGTCGAAGATGTACGTAGTTTTTTATTCGGCCCTCCAACAGCAAATGCAATGCTGGACCTGGCAGCATTAAATATTCAACGAGGACGAGACCACGGCTTACCCGATTACAATCAATGCAGAGTTAACCTGGGTCTTAAAGCTAAAGAATGCTTTAAAGATATAACCTGTGATAAAAATCTGGCTAAAGCTCTCGAAAAAGTATATGAAGATATCAATAATATTGACCCCTGGGTTGGCGGACTTGCTGAAAATTTTCATGATGAAGCAAATGTTGGTGAATTAATTTTTATCGTACTTAAGGATCAATTTGAACGTCTACGCGATGGTGACCGTTTCTGGTATGAAAATGATCCTGCGTTTAGTGATGCGGAACGTGCTAATCTAAAAAGCACTAAACTGTCGGATGTGATTCTTAGAAATACCAGTATTAGCGATATTCAGGATAATGTTTTTTATGCTTCTGAATCAGGTGCAGAGACTTCTACGAAGTGTAAAAGTAAAAAATACACAAAAGAAAAAAGTACATCTCACAAAAGTTAATACCTGTAGATAATCAAGTGCGATAGAGGCAAGTCTTTCATTTACATTGCAAGATGTTATTGGAAGCCTTGCCCCTTTTCTTATAATTTTCGCTGGTCTTTCCACCAATAAAATATATAAAAGCTCTAACTATTTATTATTTTATTTTTTCTTTTAAAAAATCGATCATGACTCTTATTTTATTCGGTAAAAATTTTCGTGAAGGATAAAGCAACCAAACTGCCGTATCAAAGTCTTCAGCAGCAACCTGATACTCAATGAGTATCGTAATCAATTTTCCATTTTTAATATCTTCGTTAATAATCCAGTCAGCCCAGTGCTAACTTTATGAGCCTCATCCAAAGTATGGTCAAATTCATTTAGTAATGGTTTAATCTGGCTTAAATAGATCTCCCCCGCTTCAGTCAATTCAAGCCGCCGAGTTGAACATTGAAACAACCGTCAAACAAACAGGAGAAAATAATGAATATTAAAGATGCAGTCGTATTGGTAACAGGCTAAAATTGAAGTTTAGGCAACGCATTGGTGCAAGAATTGATAACAGCAGGGGCTCAATTGCCAACGTACTCACACTATTATCACTAGCAAGTATGTCAGCTTTTTCAGCCTATAACGCCTCAAAGGCAGCAACCTGGTCAATGACCCTATCACTACGCGCCAGTCTTGCTAATACAAACGTTACTGTTCATAGTATATTTCCAGGCGTAGTTGATACCGATATGCTTGCTGGCATTGAAATACCTAAAACAAGCCCGGCAGATGTTGCAAAAGAAATAATAAAAGGTGTTATGGACGGCAAGGAAGATATATTTCCAGACCTAATGTCAACAGAAGTTTATGGTGTCAGGACCATAAAGCTGTAGAAAAACAATTTGCTGAAATGTAAATATAAAAGAGCAGTGGCAAATCTAAATTATTCACATTTGTCATCACTCCCTTTTATTTGTACACTGAATATCAATTGTTTACACAAAATTAAATATAATTAGCCAATACATATTTACAATCATAAATCAGGTATAAGAATGAAATATCGAAAACTAGGCCAAACTAATTTAAATATTAGCCTTATTGGTCTTGGCACCATGACATGGGGATTTCAAAATTCACAAGCCGATGGTTTTGAGCAAATGGATTACGCACTTGAGCGTGGTATTAATTTTTTTGACACGGCTGAGATGTATGCCATACCACCAACAAGTGAAACCTTTGGTACTACTGAAACTATTATCGGAAACTGGTTTTCTTCGCGTGCAAATCGAGACAAAGTGATTCTTGCATCTAAAATTACTGGCCCCGGATTACCCTGGATTCGAGATGGCAAAAACGTTATCGATAAAAAGAATATTCAGTTTGCCGTTGAAAGCAGCTTACAGCGTTTGCAAACAGACTATATCGACCTTTACCAATTACACTGGCCAAACAGAGGATCATACCATTTTGGCCAGGCATGGGATTATGCACCAAACTTTAATGTCCAGACAGAAGAAGAAAATTTCCTGGAAGTTTTACATACTATGCAAGCATTGATAGATGCTGGAAAAATTCGCCACATTGGTTTATCGAATGAAACAGCATGGGGAATGATGAAATGGCTGCAATTATCTCAGCAATACAATTTGCCACGTATGGCATCCATTCAAAATGAATATTCATTACTTTGTCGTTACTTTGAACCCGATCTCAATGAAATAGCATTACATGAAGATTGCAGTTTACTGGCGTGGTCCCCGTTATCCAGAGGCACATTAAGTGGTAAATACCTGAATGGTGTACGCCCGAAAGGTTCACGCTTAACCATTGAGACCCGGGCTGATCATCGTGACCACCCACAAGCAGAAGCTGCGATAACAAAATATGTAAACCTGGCAAAACGGCATGATATTGACCCATCCCAAATGGCATTGGCTTTTGTTAATAGTCGCCCTTTCGTCAGCTCGACACTTATTGGTGCCACTAACATGCAGCAATTAAAAAATAATATCGATTCTATCGATCTTAAATTATCAAGCGAGATTACTGATGAAATAGAAAAAATAAGACGAGAGCACCCTATACCATATTAAAATTATATTATTAACTCTACCACCCACTAACCATTAGTTGTCTCCACACCCTTATTATTCTAAGAAACCCACTTATCGAGACACCAATTGATTTAGATTATGTTTTCAACTTTACAGTTAACATAATAACCCCTGCATATGTAAGTATATTATTATTTACTTACTTAATGCACCTCTCAGACCAGCTAAATTTGCCAGGTTCATGGTTGAAACATACTATTTAAGGAGAAAAATTATGATACGCACCCATGTTATTTCTATTACGCTTATTGGAACTTTGTTTTATTCAACGGCTGCAACAGCGATTGGATACCCGAACGTACCGATGCAACAACTAAATATCCTCCCGGTGAACATTGGTGAAATAGTCAAACTCGGTGAAGATATTATCAACATAACAAACACTCACCCACTCACCAAAGATTATGTCGGCAATAAACTTCAGTGTAAAAGTTGCCATCTGCAAGGCGGTAAAAAAAAAGCATTAGGGACCTTTTATCGGACAGCACGATCGTTCCCTGCCTATTCCAAAAGAGAAAAAACAATTCAGACCTTACAAGACAGAATTAACAACTGTTTTATCCGGAGCATGAATGGTGTCAGGCCAATAATAGATATAAAAGCGTCTGTTGCAGTGACCGGTTAAATCCAAGTCGGTTATTAATGGGGGGGGACAAATAATCGTGGACAAGTTCTAAAACCTGAATGATGTGTTAACACTTAGCCAAGCTAGCGGCCCACTTGAGTTTAAGCATGTTGACGGAATAAGAACTGAGACTATTAGTGCCGATCGCGATCCTCTAATAACAAGCCCGCCCATAATTCAGAAAAAAATATTACAACACTTTACAACAACATGGTCTAAAAACTCTAATTTAAAAATTGCCTTTGCTGGTGAAGCAAAAGAACAACAAAAGATATTTGGTGGGTTTGCTACAGCAGGGATTGTTGCACTTGTTTCTATATATCTGGTTGTTGCTCTACTGTTAAATTCTTTTGGACAATCGTTTATCGTTATGTCGGTTATCCCGTTTGCAATCGTAGGTGTTATCTGGTCTTTTTACGCTCGAGGTCTACCCTTGTCTTTCTTCTCTACAATGGGGACATTAGGTTTAATCGGTGTTGTTGTAAACGATACTATTATCATGGTAACTGAAGTTAATACAGAACTCGCTGAAAAGTATAATTCAAATCTAGTTCGTACCATTGTTTCTGCTGCAAAAGACAGACTCCGTCCCGTATTACTCACAACTGTTGTAGGTTTACTTCCAACTGCATATGGTATCAGCGGAAAGGATAGCTTAATCATGCCGCTCACAATGGCAATGGCTTATGGCCTGCTATTTGCCACTTTTATTACGCTTATCCTAACACCCGCTTTACTTACAATTGGCCACGACATTGCGCACTTGCGTGGCAAAGGAACTCAACATGGGCGTGGGAAGTTATAGGTTACTAAATGCACTGATAACTTCTAGGGCAAAAATACCTGGCTTTTATAAATCTGGAATGCATTAGCCGTTCCCATCGAACCTACCTGACTATATAAAATTCCACCATCAATACCGCTATAAGCTGCACAAGCACCATTATGTGTATTTGCTTCACCATCAATGCGTGCTATTTCAACTAAATTTCCATTTGTTCGTTTTAATTGATTACTATTAATGTCAGTCATTTCATAAACTCGGCAACCATTGTACCTTGCCGTTGGGGTAGATGTATCAATGGGTGTTGCAAGCAAATAAGTTTTGGAGTTCTTTGTTACTAAGGCAGGAGCCTGATAATGTGTATTACCTGTAGCTGCTTGTGCATCTGCTGGTGTTAACAAACGTCCTATATATTCCCAACTAGCTGCATCAGATACTGTGCATGCTCCCGAGCATCGAAAATGTACCAGATATTGAATAATTGAACCGGTCGAAATATCAGCGCAATAAGTTGTTAAATAAAGTGTAGTGGCTGTTGCATGCAGGCTTGGTTCCACAAAAATACAAGCTTTAAGTTCATTTAAATCAGCATTATTAACCGAACGGGTTAAAGTCAGTATGAAGGTTAATAGCCGGTGCACCACCAATAGGAGCAAACACTGGGATATTGCTGTTAGTGTTCGCTGGCTGTAATCCAATACCAGCAAATAATTTAATAGCTGTCGCGGTTTCCAAACCCTGAGGTGTTGAAGCCATCTTCATTGCAAGCCAGCCATAATCTACAAAATATGAAACCAGGTTAGCATTTAAATATTGGTGCCAAATTAATTTCCAACGCTCGGACAATGGTGCAGAAGGATCATAGACAAGAGACGATGTTTCACTTTGCCAAATTCCTTGACTACCAGCAACAATATTGCCCGCAGGGTGAGCTTCCGTTAAAGGCCCAACCGTTGCCTCAATATTGGCGGCAACTACTGCTCCAGAATCTTTCCATGTCATACCATTATCATCCGAATAGGCTAGCCGAATTGAGACGCCCCAGTAAAGAGCGGGTTGATAGTAACTTGAATTTGCAATAGATGAATAACTCATCCACAAACGCCCAGAGCCAGGCTCCCGAGTAACCGATGGGTCGAAAATACCCAGATTACCAGCACCACTAAAGATTATACGCTCAGGTATAGGCTTTGCAGGTACAGCAGGTGTCGTCGGTGCAGGGTTTGAAGAAGAGCCACCACCTCCACAGGCAGTAAGTGACAATAATATAATAAATACACCGAAAATTAACTTCATTTTGACAACCCTACAACACATTGTATTTGTTTTTATTTATACTCAGTGTTAAGTATAACCTTCCCTGCACAACACTCCAGACATTGAAGGAATTAATTCAAAAATTGTCCTCCCCAGTGCATAAATTGACTAACAGTTCACTTTTTCTAAAGTTTATATTTTCCAATTCATTGGCAACATCATAATAAAGACAAAGAACAAGTCTAAATAATTCGTATTTATTAGCATTTGTTTTTTTTATAAATTTTACACAACTAAAGATTAAACCTTTTTTAACCACTTAGTGCTGAAGAAACAAAACAAATCTCTACCATTAAATTTGGTCTACACAATCATGGAGGATTTTCATCCATTGCCCAGAATTATTTACAAAACTCGACAGTTCTCGATAAAACTTGTAATTTTACAACTGTTTTTTCATTTATGACTTTATAGTTTCGTGCTACTTCCAACTGCTTTTTAATCTGTGGTTCATCTTGTATATAACGATTTATATTTCGGGATAATGTTTCACAGCTTTGTTTAGTATTGTAACGTTCGCGTTCCAGAAAAGTTTTTCGCTTGCGCCAATCCCGTAATGGCCCGTAATATTTATTAATAAATTTAGTAGTACAGGCCTCAGCTTGTAAATACTTACCACTCAATGCGAAAAAACCTAATATAAAGGCATTACCATATTCGCCTTTATTCCATTTATTTTTTGCGGAGTCTTCAATACCACCAATAATGGCATCGGCTACCAAATCCCCCATACCGTATTTTTCTTTTGCAAGTTTTGCAGCAATCAAACCACAACTTGGGCTTGTCAATATTCCAGAAACTTTCAATTTGCTAGCAGCAATCGAACAGGCATTGGCAGTAAAAACCATGTTGTAACAAATAGCGCCCCCTTCTTCCTTGCATTCACGTTCGGATTTGCATTTAGTATTAGGCCTTGGAGATAAATATCGTTGCGCAGGTAAAACACATCGACCCTTTATAAAAGCTTGATTCAAACCTAATTGACGTACCGCCATCTTACGATATTGCTTGCGACGCTGCTGTTCACGTTGCAGTGATTGGACACGCCTTACAGATTGATTAAACCTAAACTGTGCCTCGTAATATTGAGTCGCAACAGTGGGCTTAATATTTGAGAGATTGCCAAACACCTTACCGCGTTGATCTATCACCGTTAAGCACCGGTTATATCTATGCCGTGTTCGTGGTACAGGAAACGAAAGCAGACCATTTCCGCCATGACTTGTAGCAATTACGCGCCGATTTTGATCTATCAGGCGATATGTTTGATTATTACGTTTAGATAACTTGATATCAATGGTTCGAATAGTTTCTGTAACGGCAGTGGGCTTTACCGCACAACCTGATATGGCCAAACTGCACACGAAAAAAGTAATTAGGTGTTTCATTATACCCTCCCTGATATTATCTCGGTGCAACAGCCGAGACCCCTTATTATTGTATTTTATTTCTGTAACAGAGTAAAACTATTTTTAGTTTAATAACTCATTCTGAGTTAAGCAAGTAAATATGTTACTCTAATTCCGAATATTAACGTTCCTAAAGTTCAAATAAGTCCCCCTCATTTATGCTAAAAATAGAAAGAATTTTAACATCTACAAAAGCATATCAACAGGCTTTTGAGGAAGGGCTATTAAAAATCCTAAACAATAAAACGTCCGGCACCTTTATTTTAGTTTGTGCCAATATTTTTCAACACCATGAACTTTTAAAAAAATATAAACCGATTCTTGGTGAAGCCTTTACACATATCAAAAACTATTATCAACAGTGTAAGCAGAATAATCAACAGCCTAATGATGCTATTGACGATATTACCGTTATGAATAAAATTATATCCATCGGTTTTAACAACCTAAACCCTATTCAAACAAAACAACTAAGTACTAACGCGACAACATACCAGATTAACTATAATCAATTACGCTCTTTTCGCCCGGCTCGAATGAGTTCAACCCAGGATGTTTGCTTAAATACTGTGTTCAATCCTGATGGTTTCCATTTTGATAAAGCCTTTCTAAAAAAAGAAATATTTGCCGAAGGTAAAATGAATGGTCGCAAAATATCACTTTTATACAATAAGTTTCCTTTTGTGGAATATCATGCCTTATTGGTACTAGACAAAACGCAGCAGCATAATCAGTTTTTAACAAAAGAAACGCTAGACTATATATTCAACTTACAGAAAACTTGCACCACAAACATACCTGAACTTGTTATAACCTATAATTCAATTGGTGCGGGTGCATCGGTAAACCACCTGCATTTTCAAGTGTTTATAGAAACAATGCCTTTAGCTATTTTTTTATCTGATGCGACACACGAAGACGCGGCAGAATCTTACCCCGCACATTATAGAGCATTTAAAGAACTAAACAAATGTTGGGGCTACCTACAACAACTCCATCACACCAATACTCCCTATAATTTGTTATTTAAAAATAAAAAAATAATTTGTTTACCCAGAAAGTCTGCCACAAAAACATTTTCCGGATTTAATGTTTCATCCTATGGCTGGGCAGAAATGGCAGGTGTATTCACCTTAAATGACATTGATATTTTTAACCGAATATCCTTAGAAACACTTCTCGAAACAATAGCATCCGTTAGTGCAAAAAAAACAAGCACGATGTTTAGTCTCCATTTATAAACAATACTAAATTAAAGTCGCTAAATTTAAATTCCTCCATCCTCTTTATATCATTACGTCAGTGAACACTCTTATCCAATGGCTAATTTTTGTACATACTAAAGTTTAGGTTACTCCATACTTTTGGCTTATAGGTATCTCAATGCTCACCAGCGACAATAGCCAACAGTGGTTATGTCTCTATGAAAGTTTTTAAAAATCTTGTGGAGAGATTTTCTTAGATTTGCCACTTAAATCAATGGAAGCAAACAATAATTCTATAATTCAGGGAGATTAATATGTTTAATCCATCAGTTACAAATTTAAAAAGTATTCTTTTAGTTACAGCATCTTTAACCATAGCCGCCTGCGGTGGTGGCGGTGGCGGTGGCGGTAATCCACCACCACCACCACCGACTCGAAATGTCGAAACTGTAGTATTTATCGGAAGTGACGGAATAGCAACAACGGGGCAAAATGAGCTATACGCGGCTGAAGATGACAGTACATCTCAAAGGATGCTGAGCAAGAATACTGTTGCCAATGACAGTAATATTTTCAAATTTGCCATATCACCCGATAAGCAATGGGTGGCCTATATTGCAGATCATGACGGTTTCGGAAAATATGAGCTTTATACCGTTGCCATTTCGGGTGGAACACCACAGCAGGTCAGTCATTCAACCAATATCTTTGAAACGGTAAAAAGTTTTCAATGGTCACCAAACAGCCGCCAGTTGGCAGGGCAAGAGCATATTAAATCACTGGACAAATTAACTCAGAGCGTAAAATATCATCCATTAAAGCAATTTTCCGTTTACGTTTCATACTTGCGTTACA